>Ga0265797_10001120_pt1 | contig 47969 bp, 39 predicted proteins | sample P2T30metagenome_FD_192433 | JGI IMG/M metagenome (GOLD analysis project Ga0265797, IMG submission 192433) | Plant litter microbial communities from East Loma Ridge, Irvine, California - P2 T30 | ecosystem: Environmental > Terrestrial > Plant litter > Unclassified | place: USA: California...
CGTCGAAGCTTGGCAGCACGTGGTTGTACTTGCCCTTCAGAGTAGTAAAGCCGGACTCGCCGAACACCACCGGCAGTTCGTTCTGCGAGACCCAGCTGATCGCAATCGGGGTCGGCACCAGCGCGGTAGAGCTCACGTCGGTCTTCTCGTAACGCACGCCAAGCGAGGTATTGATCGGGAAGCGCGTGTTCCACTCGGTGTTGAACTGCAGGTACAGGCTCTTCGACTTTTCTTCGGTGCGGCGGTCAGTATCGTAGGTGGTCTTCGGCAGGTACAGCGCCGGCAGGCCGGAAGCCTGGGCCACGATATCGCGGATCTGGCCAAAGTTGAAGGTATGGAAGCGATCGAACAGGGCCGGGTTACCGCTGCCATTGACCTGGTCAAAATACTTGGAGAGGCTGTCGACGGTGAACAGGCTGGCCGGATAATCCGACGCCTGCGTCGCGCCGCCCCAGGTGTCGCGCTGCTGCACCGAGAACGCCGAGCGGTAATCGACCTTGGTCGCGCCCAGGCCGAACTTGACCTCGGATGCTTCCAGCACTTTCCAGCTGCCATGCGTCTGGATCTGGTCGACTTCGGTCTTCATGTAGCCGTTCTCGAACACCGAGCCGGTGACCTGCTGCGGGGCGCGCGCGTAGTCGGCGCCCTGGATGCTCAGCACCGGGAAGTCTTGCGAGAAGTCGACGCTGGTATTGCCGCGGCTGAAGCTGGCGGTGCCGATCACGTTGCTCGAACCCCAAGGGCTGTCCGGCGTCGATTCGGCCGACGAGCTGTGGGCATCGAGCTCGAAACGCAGGTCGGGATTGACGCGCCAGACCGTGTTGAAGCCCAGCGACTTGTTTTCGCTGCGCGTGGCGAAATCCGACACGCCCATGGCGATATCGCTGTTCCCGGCCGGGATGAATTCGGTGTAGGTCAGCGGGCCGGCGATCGGGCCGTCGGTCCAGCTGCTCGACGACGGGCCGAAGTTGAACCACGCCGACATGTCGTTGCGGCGGGTGTGGATCTTGTTTTCCGAGTAGGTGTAGTCGAGGGTGCTGGTGATCGACTTGTTCGGCGCGAACTGGAACACCACTTGGCCGTTGGTGCGCTCGCGCTGCACGCCGCTCAGGTTGTAGTTCAGGTTCTGCGGGGTCTGGTACAAGTCGTTCGGGCCTGGCCGATTGGTGATCAGCTCGGAACCTGGCTGGCCTGGCAGCGGGATCGCGCCGTAGGTCGCCTGGTCGCCGCGGAACGGGCCCTTCCAGCCATTGGCCACCGACGCGCGGTTGTAGCCCAGGTTACGTTCCTGGTAGCTGGCCGACAGGCCGATGCCGAAGCGGCCATCGGCCGACGTGTTGGAATAGATGCCCGAGACTTCCGGGGTGACCTTGTTGCCGTGCTGGAGACCGTCCGGCAGGTTGGTCGCCGACGTGTCGTGCACGCCCTTGATGCCGATGCTGGCCTGCATGCCGGGACGCGACAATGGCCGCGCGGTGATCACGTTGATGGTCGCGCCCACACCGCCGGTTGGGGTTTCGGCGCGGCTCGATTTGTAGACCTGCAGCTGCGAGATCGCTTCGGAGGCGATGTTGGCGAAGTCGAAGGCGCGGCCGTTGCGGTCGCCCAGGTTCGACACCGGCATCTGGCGGCCATTGAGCAGCACCAGGTTGAAGTCGGGGCCGACGCCGCGCACGGTAATCTTCGAGCCTTCGCCGATCTCGCGGTCGATCGAGACGCCTGAAATCCGCTGGAGGGATTCTGCCAGGTTCGTGTCCGGGAATTTGCCGATGTCTTCGGCGACGATGCCATCGACGAAGCCCTGCGCATTGCGCTTGAGGTTCATGGACGACTCGAGGCTGGCGCGCAGACCGGTCACGACGACGGTCTGCGTGCCGTTCTGGGCTGGGCCGGTGATCGATGCGGTGGGATTGCTGGCCGCGTCGACGGCCTGGTTGGGGGCGCTGGTCGCGGTCTCGGCTGGCGGCGTGCTGGCCGCTTCCTGGGCGAACGCCGGCATGAACGCCGCGCACGCGCTGGCAACCGCCAGACTGATCAAGGTCTGTTTAGCCTTTGGGTAGTACATGTCTTCTCCTGTTTTTATAAATATGACCGTGCTCAGACACGGTGTCTCCGCCATCCGGTTGCGTCGCCGCTGCACCCGGGTACTGCCTTTCAAGCCCGGGCGCCTCCCTGCCCGGCCATGCGCCACCATGCGGCGCAGCGAGGCCGATCGGCTGGTACCGATGGCCTCGCTGCGTGGATTGCCTGGTGCGTGCTGCACTGTTTCATGTGTCCTCGGCTCCTTGGCGGGATACGCCAATCGGGGATCGAAGCTGGTTTGTCTCTCGCATGGAAACGTTTCCATGCAGTGATCTGAATCTTAGAGTTATGAAAATAAATTGTCAACGGAATATTCTGTAACCTCACCGAGGTGTGTGACGTAGTTTCGCAACACTTTGGTGCGCCTGGCACATTGACCAGACGTCACAGTGGCAGGCGTCGAGCGACCGTCCCAGCATTGACAGCGATATGCCGGCCCGTTATAGTCGACTTGACGTTTTGGTAACGTTTCCAAATTGGAGCATCGATGCACCATTTTCTGGCCCGCCGCACGCGGCGCTTTGCCGGCGCAGCATGGTTCGCCGCTGTCTGTGCCACCTTTGCCGGCGCGGCGCATGCGGTCGCGCCGGCTCCCGCGTTTGCCTGGCCCGGCGGGGCGCGCGCCGCTGTCAGCCTGGCGTACGACGACGCGCTCGACTCGCAGCTCGACAACGCGCTGCCGGCGCTCGACCGGCATGGCATCAAGGGCACCTTCTACCTGCAGCTATCGAGCCCACCGGTGGCGGCGCGCCTGCGCGAGTGGCGCGCGGCGGCCGCGGGCGGCCATGAACTGGGCAACCACAGCCTGTTCCACCAATGTTCGGGCGCGTTCCCCGATCGCAGCTGGGTCGCCGCGCACCGCGACCTGGCGACGACCAGCCGCGAGCAGATGGTCGACCAGGTCGTGCTGGCCAATACGATGCTCGAAGCGATCGACGGCCAGCGCGAACGCACCTACACGGCGCCGTGCGGCGACGTGCAGGCGCTGGGCGGCGATTATCTGCCGGCGCTGCGTTCCGCGTTCGTTGCAATCAAGGCGGGGCATGGACCGGGCGTGCCGGCGTCGATGGGGGCGGTGGATCCGTATGCGGTGGCCTCGGTGGGCCCGGTGGGGAGCAGCGGTGCGGAACTGATTGCGCTGGTCGAGCAGGCCGTTGCACGCGGCACGATGGTCGCTTTCACCTTCCACGGGATCGGGGGCGACCATCTGAGCGTGTCGTCGAAGGCGCATGAAGAACTGGTGCGCTACCTGGCGGCGCATCGCGACGTAATCTGGACCGACACGTTCCTCAACATCATGAAACACGTGCGGCGGGAGCAGGAACGCCTGCACCCGCCGGCGCCTTGACCTTGACAGTGACCGGCTCAGCGTAGCGACAGCGATTCGGTCGCACTCGCGCCCAGGCGCAGCGCGGTGCCGTGGCGCGCCAGGTCGCGGCCCAGCACCAGGCGCAGGTTGGCTGGCGTGCTGCGCCCGACTTCCTTCAGTTGCGCGCTGCCCAGACGCAGCGCCAGGCGCCGGGCGGCATCGAAATATGCCGCTTCGTATTCGATGCGCGTATGGCGCACCGCAAAGCCGGGCTGGTTCGACAGGCGCATGACCTGCATGCCCGGCTCGTCGATCCGGCGCGACAGCGCGCGTGCCATGCCGGTCACGCCGTTGCCGTTGCTGATTTCCAGCTGCGCCACGTGCCGACCCAGCACGGGCGGCTGCGGCACTTCGTGGCGTGCGTTGCCGCCCGTTCCTGTACCTATGCCTGTGCGGCGCAATTCCATCATGCCGTCCTCACCGACCTCGACCTGTTCCTGCGCCCAGCCGGGATGGGCGGGTGGCAGTGACGCCTGCATCGCCTGGCCAAGCGAGGCGACCGCAGTCTGGCCACCAGCGGCGGCGAAATCGGCGCGCAGGTCATGCTGGCGCAGCGCGGCGGCCTGTCGGAACATCTGCTGCGCCCGCTCATCCTGCCCCTGTGCGCCCAGTGTCTGGCCCAGCAGCTGCCAGGCGCGTGGATTGAGCGGATCGAGCAGGCAGGCGCGTTCGAGCGCCGCGCGGGCTTGGTCGTGATCGCCGCCCAGCAGGTGGGCGTGGCCCAGGTTGACCAACAGGTAGGCCTTGTCCGGCCCGGCGTCGCGTGCCAGCGCGGCAGCCAGGTCACGCCAGATGGCGATCGCCGGTGCCAGTTCGCGGCTGTCGGCGTGCAGTGTCGCCAGGCCGTTGCGCGCGCCCGGATGGCCAGGCGCCGCCTGCAGCGCGGCGGCGTAGGCGGCGCGCGCGGCATCGGGCTGTCCGGCCAGGTGCCGGTCGCGCCCCAGCGAGTAGGCCGCGTCGGCCTCGGCCAGGGGGCCGGTGGCGCGCGACACGAACGGTGCGCAGGCGGCGAGACCGGCGCACAACAGCGCCAGCCGAGTCAATCGGGTCAGCATGGTGGTGAGGGTGGTCGTCGAGCGCATCGGTTTCTCCATTGGTTCAGTTAGCACCGGGCAGTGCCTTCAGGGCGCGTGAAATCTGGATCGCGGCCGGTCCGAGCAAGACCATCATCAGCGTCGGAAAAATACAGAAAATCAGTGGGAACAGCAGCTTGAGGCCAATGCGCGCGGCGCACTCCTCGGCGATCACGCGCCGCTTGTGACGCAGGTTGTCGGCGTACACACGCAGCGAATCGCCGACGCTGGTGCCGAAGCGTTCCGACTGGATCAGCATCGCCACCAGGGTGTCGACATCATCGACACCCGAGCGCAACGCGAAATTGCGCAGCGCTTTTTCCTTGCTGAAGCCGGCGCGCATTTCCATCAGTACCAGTTGCAGCTCCTGTGCCAGCACCACGCTCTTGATATGGATTTCGGCGGCCACCTTGACCATTGCCCGTTCCAGGCTCAGGCCCGCTTCGACGCAGACCGTCAGCAGGTCGAGCGCATCGGGTACGGTCTCGAAGATCTCGCGCCGGCGCCGCTTGATGCGCCGCGCCAGCACGACGTTGGGCAGGTAGTAGCCGATCGCCGCACTGGCCACCAGGATCATCAGCACCATCCGGCTCGATGCGCCGCCGCGCAGGAGCATCACCGGCGCCACCACGGCCGGCGTCAGGAGCGCCAGCGCGGTCTTGGATGCGAAATACAGTGTCGGCACCGATGGATTGCGCCAGCCGGCGTTCATGAAGCGGGTACGCAGCGTCGACTTTTCCCAACCCTCGTCGGGGATGGACAGCCGGGTAAGCGGACGGACAACGCGAGCCACGCGTTCGGTCCAGCGCAGGCCCGGCATGTTGGCTTCTGACGGCGCGCGCTGGCCGAGGAAGTGGCGCAGGCGTTCGCGCAGCGCCAATGGTGCGAACAAGGCCAGCGCAACCCAGGCCAGCATGCAAATGACGACAAAAATAACGAGCAGGAACAGCAGTTGAGCGGCATTCATGGCAGCCTCACACGCGAATACGGATGGTCTGGCGCAGCCACAGCACGCCGAACACGATCATGCCCAGGCCGTACCACAGCAGGCGTACGCCGGCCGGATCGGTCCACAGCATGCGGATGTAGTTCGGGCTGCTCACCGCCAGCATGCCCATTACGCAAAATGGCAACAGCCCGAGGATCCAGGCCGACATGCGCCCTTCGGCCGACAGCACCCTCACTTGGGCCACGAGCTTCAGGCGGGCGCGGATGATGCCGCTGATGTTGCCGAGGATTTCGGCCAGGTTGCCGCCCGAGTCGCGCTGGATCAGCACCGCGATGACCAGGTAGCGCAGGTCGGTCAGCGGGATGCGCGCGGCGAGGCCGTGCAGCGCTTCGTTCATCGGCACGCCATAATTGATCTCTTCGCGCGCGATGCGAAATTCGCCGGCCAGCGGCTCGGGAAGTTCATTTCCGACGATTTGCAGGACGTTGGTAAAAGAGTGACCGGCGCGCAGCGCGCGCGCGATGAAGTCGGCGGCCTCGGGCAACTGCAGCTCGATGCGCACCAGGCGCCGCCTCCGCATGCGAAGCACCAGCCACCAGGGCAGGGCCAGGCTGGCGCCGCTCAGCGCCAGGCGCAGCGGCAACGGCAGCGACCAGGCAGTGGACAGGATCAGTACCAGCAGCAGGCAGCCGAACGAGGCGATGATGAAGTGGCTGACGGTCCAGGTGGCGCCGGCCTGCACCAGCAGCACATCGATGCGCTGGGCCAGGGCGGCGCGGTGCAGCAGGCGGTCCAGCGCTGGCTGGGGGCTGTAACGGCGCTGCTTGAGGATCGAGATGCGCTCGCCCGAACGCGCCTGCAGCGAGCCGGACATGACCTGCAGGCGGCGCGCGATCCGGCGCGCGGCCGCCCCATGGGTGCCCATCCACCACAGGTAGAAGCCTTCGACCGCCAGGATCACTGCGGCGAACAGCAGGATCACGAAACCGTAGAACAGGGTATCCATGGCGCGCCTCAGTCGAAGATGCGGTCGGGGTCGAAGGCGTCGTCGGCCACCGGCACCCCGAACAATTTGAGGCGGTCGGCAAAGCGCGGCCGCACGCCGGTGGCGCTGAAGTGGCCGAGCACCTTGCCCTGCGGGTCCACGCCGCGCTGTTCGAAACGGAAGATCTCTTGCATCGAGATGATCTCGCCTTCCATGCCGGTGATTTCCTGCAAGCTCACCAGCTTGCGCGTGCCGTCGGTCAGGCGCGAGACTTGCAGCACCACCGTCACCGCCGAGACGATCTGCTGGCGGATCGCGCGCGGCGTAAGGTTCACGGCGGCCATGCTGACCATGTTTTCCAGGCGCGACAGCGCGTCGCGCGGCGTATTCGAGTGGATCGTGGCCAGCGAGCCTTCGTGGCCGGTGTTCATCGCCTGCAGCATGTCGAGCGCCTCGGGACCGCGCACCTCACCCAGGATGATGCGGTCGGGGCGCATGCGCAGCGCATTGCGCACCAGTGCGCGCTGGGTGACTTCACCCTTGTCTTCGATGTTCGGCGGCCGGGTCTCCAGGCGCACCACGTGCGGCTGGCGCAGTTGCAGTTCGGCGGCGTCCTCGATCGTCACCACACGCTCGCTGGCGGGAATGAAGCCCGAGATCAGGTTGAGCAAGGTGGTCTTGCCACTGCCGGTGCCGCCCGAAATCAGGATGTTGACCTTGGCCGTGCCCAGGCCTTCGAGCACCTGGATCATGGGCGGGGACATGCTTTTATAGTCGAGCAGGTTCTGCACGGTCAGTGGGCTGCCGCCGAAGCGGCGGATCGACAGGATCGGGCCATCGACGGCCAGCGGCGGGATGATCGCGTTGACGCGCGAGCCGTCCGGCAGGCGGGCGTCGACCATCGGACTCGATTCGTCGACGCGGCGCCCGACACGCGAGACGATCTTCTCGATGATCTTCATCAGGTGCGCGTTGTCGTGGAACGTCACGTCGGTCAGTTCGAGCCGGCCGCGCCGCTCGACCCAGACCTTGCTTGCCGTGTTGACCAGGATGTCCGAGATCGTCGGGTCGGCCAGGAGCGGTTCGAGCGGGCCGAAACCGAGCATTTCGTGCTGGATGTCGAGCACCAGGTGGTGGCGCTCGTGCTGGTTCAGGACGATGCGCTCGTCTTCGATGATGCGCTGGACCAGCAGCGCCAGCTCGTGCTTGAACTGTTCGGCGGTCAGCCGCTTCAGGCGCTCCAGGTCGATCCGGTCCAGGATCATCTGGTGCATCAGTTTCTTGAGCTCCTGGTAGGCATGGTTGGGTGCTTCCTGCGATTCGGCGCCGGTCGGGCGCTCGGGACCGGACAGCGCAAGGCGTTCGCGAAGGGACATCGATGTCTCCAGAGCGTGGTTGAAACAAAGGGAGGACGTCAGTCGTCGGGATTCTGGCGTCCGAACAGGCGCCCGAGCAGGCTGCGGCTTTCCTGGACCCGGTGCGCGGTGACCAGTTCGACCAGGTCGGCCAGGCTGCGCGCGGCGGCGCTGGCGCGCGACAGTTGCAGCACCGGCACTCCCTGGTTCACCGAATCGGTCACGGCGACGTAGTCGTTGGGGAAGGTGTGCACCACTTCGCAGCCGAGCGCCGCGTGCAGGTCTTGCAGGCGCAGCTTGCCGCCCTTTTCGTAGCGGTTGACGATCAGGCGGATATTGTCGAGCGCGTAGCCGAGCGAGCGAAAGATGTCGAGCAGGCGGCGCGCGTCGCGGATGTCGGGCAGCGCCAGCTGCAGCAGCGGGTAGATGGTGTCGGTCACGTCCAGCGCGCGCAGCGACACGGCATCGATCTGGCGCCCAACATCAAGCAGCACGTAGTCGTAGTGCTGGCGCGCCACGCGCAGGATGGTGTCGATGTGCTCGGGCTTGGCCTGCTTTTCGTGGGCCGGATCGTCAGCCGCGGCCAGCACGCCGAAGCCCGGCGTGACATGCACCAGGCACGATTCGAGAAATGGCCCGTCCACGCGCGCGATCTGGGCGCACACGTCGGACATCGTCATCGCCGGCTTCTGGTCCGACACGTACAGGGCGGCGTCGCCGAACTGGCCGTGCAGGTCGATGAGCAGCACCTTCTTGTTGGCCAGCGTGGCCAGCGCATACCCGAAATTGGTCGAGATGAAGGTGGCGCCGCTGCCGCCCTTGCAGGCGATAAAGGCGAGCACTTTACCGTCGCGCATGGTGGACACGCCGGCGGCGCTCGCGATCCGGTCCATCGCCTCGTGAAAGGCGCGGTGCACGAGCGGTAGTTGCAGCAGCTCGCGCACGCCGGCGCGCATCGCCGTGATCAACAGGTCGGGCTGATGCTGGGTGGTCAGCAGCATCAGCTGCGAGGTCGGGTACTGGCGGCCCAGGCGCTCGAGCAGGTTTGCCTCGGACGGTTCGAGGTTGCTCGCATCGACGATCACCAGTTGCGGCGCGTCGGCATCGGGCCGGTCGAGCGCCTCGCGCAGGCCCTCGCGGGTCGCGGCCAGGTGCAGTGGCGGCATCCGTGCGGCGCCCTGGGAGGCGAGTTCCGCATACAGATGACTGTCACGGCTGATCAGGAGCGCTCTCATGAAGTCCTCGGTCAATGGGGCTGGCTGCGCGTGTTCATCGCGTGCCAACCATGGGCGCCGGCTGGCCGGTCGCCGGACTGGCAAACGAGCGCTGGTAGTTATCGATGGCGGCGCGCGCCGCCGGGCCATCGAGGCCCAGGGCCGGATTGCGGTTGGCGCCAGCGGCCGGATCGATCGTCTGCGCCGCCAGGTTGCTGCTGGTCGCAGTGCCGAACTGGCTGTCCCAATGCGGCGTCGTCGATGTGCAGCCTTGCGCGCCGCACACCAGCAGCGTCAGCGCCGCCCAACGATTGAAGGTGGTTGTCATCGCGTTCTCCTAGTGCAGTTCGAAGCCGCCAGCGCTTTGCCGCGGTGCGGATGCCGCGACTGCGCCCGCGGGAGCCGGGCTGCCAGCGGCCGGCTCGCCTTCCAGCCGGCCTCCCAGCAGCACGCCTGTGCGCGATGGCACGATGAACTTGTCGGTGGGAAGGGTCAAGCTCCCCCCTGGCAGCGGCTTGACCAGGCGCGCCGTGATGACGAACACCAGTTCGGTACGCTCCTCCTGGAAGTCGGTGCTGCGAAACAGCGCCCCCAGCACCGGCACGTCGCCCAGTCCCGGCAGGCCCTTCATGTTGGCGACGACGTTGTTGCGTACCAGGCCGCCGATGGCGAAGCTCTGGCCGTCATACAGCTGCACCGTGGTGCTGGCGCGGCGCGTGGTCAGGAGCGGCATGATGGCCGTGCCCGAGATGCCGGCGGCGCTGATGCCGATCCCCTCGCGCGACAGCTCGGACACCTCGGGCGCAACCTTCAGGTTGATTCGCCCGCCGGCCAGCACGGTTGGCGTGAAACGCAGACCGACCCCGAATTCACGTTCTTCCAGGGTGACCTTGTTGTTATCCTGCGCCACCGGGATGAAGAACTTGCCGCCGGCAAGGAACGAGCCTTCCTGGCCGCTGATGGCCAGCACGTTCGGCTCGGCCAGGATGCGCACGATGCCATCGAGCTTGTCGGCCTCGACGCCGAACCGGTTGCCGTTGGTCTTGAGTCCGGACAGGCCGGCGAGCGCCTTCCCACTGAGGAAATCGGTGACCAGCGTGGTGGTCCAGCTGCCGGAACCGAAACTGAAACGGGCCCCGGTCTCGAGACGCTCGAGCAGCGTGCGCGCGACTTCGGCCACCTTGACCTCGAGCTGGACTTGCTGCGGCGCGCTCACGGCCAGCAGGTTAACCACGCGGGCGCCGCCACCGACCGCACCGCCGCCAGTGCCGTTGCCGACCAGGATCACGCCATCGGTCGCGTTGTCCTTGTCGGCCGCGGGCAGCTGGCGCAGCGGCCGGCGCACGTAGGCGCCGGCCAGTTCCACCGCGCGGGCCACGGCCGTCGCATCGCTGACCGTGCCGGTCAGGACCAGGGTATCGTTGGCCGCCATCACCCGGATCGCCTTTTCGTCCGGCATGGCTGCGGCCAGCATGGCCTGCAAGCTGCTCGGGTCCATCGCGACCGTGATGTCGATCACGCTGCATGCCCCGCTGCGGCCTTGCACGATCATATTGGTGCTGCCAACGTCGATGCCGGCGATGTACAGCGTGTCCGGCGCGACCAGCATCGCCTGCACCACGGCCGGATCGCCGACACTGCGCCGGCGTACGGGTTCCGGCAAGCGCAGCATGGTTGACTTGCCCATCTGGAGCGCCATGGCGGCCGGCCGCGCCGCCGCGCCCTGGCAGCCCGTTTCGATGCGCGTGGCCGTCTCCGGCGCCGCGGTTTTCCGGACTGCGGGCGCAGCAGCCGGCGCCAATCCGCTCATGCCGGCCAGTGCGGCCGCCAGGCAGGCGTGCAGTGCGATCGTGGGACGTCGGTTCATGATCGATCCAGTCATAGACATCAGAAGCATTCCTGCGACGCGTGCAGGCCGTTGATGACGCTGATGCAGTCGCGTCGCGCCGGCGGCGCCGCAGCGCGCACCTGCTGCACGCGTGGCCGTGGTGGCGCACGCACGACGACTGGCGGAGCGGGCGGCGCTGGCATTGGCAGCAGGTTCAGCTTGGTCGCGCCGGCAGTGGCCGCGGCAGCCGGATCGACCTGGTTGCGCAGCGCCAGCGACAGCGAACCGACACTGCGCGCCAGGTCGAGCATTTCGGCCTGCTGGGGCGTGACCTCGAGCGTGACGGCGTTGACGACCTTGGGCTTGGTCCCGTCGCGGCTGACTTCCTGCGCCACCGCCAGCACCAGGATCCGTTCCAACACAATCTTGGAGATGCTCTGCGCCCGTGCCTGTGCGGCGGCCGGGTCAAGCATCGTTTCGGTGCTGACGATGATGTCGACGAAGTTGCCGGGCAAGGCGAAACCGGCCACGCCAATCACGTCATTGACGCGCACCGTGATCGCGCGCTTGCCTTCGGTGATCAGGGCCGACAGGCCGCCGAGCGTGCCCACCGGCGCCAGCTTGGCTTCGCTGACCGGCTCGCCCGTCAGCAGGCTGCTTTTCAGGACCCGCCCACTCAGCGGCTGGGGATCGGTGAACGCGCCCTTGGGCACGCTGGCAGTCGGCCAGTCGACAATCAGGAACATCTCGGGAGTGAGACGCTGGCCGATGTCCACATCGCTCTTCGCGACGACGATGCGGCCCGCGCTGGGGACCGGCGCATTGAGCAGCCAGCGCGCAGCCAGCGCCACGGCGAGCAGGCCGAGCACCACCGCCAGCGCCATCACGATCATGGCTCGCTTGTTTTTCATGCTGCCTCTCCTTCGTCCGGCGCCGCACCGCCGCACCATGGGGTCAGCGGCATGGCGGCCGCACCAAACAGGCTGCTCCAGGCCCGGATCAGGCCATCGATATCGCAGCGCGGCGCATGCCCGGCGAAGCTGGCAAAATCGGCGATCCGGCCGAGCAGCTCATGCGGATAGGCCGCCAGCAGCGGACGGCGCGTGCGGCGGTGCAGTTCGTCGATCAGGAACGCCAGCGCAGCGTCATCGAGGTCGATCCGGCGCAAGCGCGCCTGGCGCCGCAGCAGCGCGCGGTAATTGGGTTCCGACAGCGGTCCGAGCGGTATCCGGTAGCCGATGCGGCGCAGGCAGGCGTCGTCGAGCACCGACTCGGGCGCCAGGCTGGTGGCCACCACCAGGCAGACATCGAACGGCAGCGCATGACTGGGACCGCCGGGCACCGTAACGTGGTCCTGGCCGGCCTCCAGCGCACCGAGCCAGCGATGCAGCAGCTCGCCCGGCGCCACGCGCTGGCGACCCAGGTCGTCCACCACCAGCAAGCCGTTGTTGGCCAGGATGTGCGGCGGCGCGCGCAGCACACCGCTGGCCACGTCGCTGCGCAATTCGAGCATGTCGCGCGCCAGTTCGGCGCCCACGTGCACCAACGGCCGCTGGCTCAGCGCCCAGCGTGCATCGACGCTGCGGCGCTCTTCCAGGCCACGCATGTGCAGCGGCACCGGATGCAGGGCCGCATCGTGCAGCTGCACGACCTCGTGATTGACCAGCACCGCGTACGGCACGGCAATCGGATCCTGGCGCAGGCGCGCGAGCTTGCGCGCCAGTGTCGTCTTGCCGCTGCCGGACGGGCCATACAACAACAGCGGGCGGCCCGAATGCAGCGCCGCGCCGATCAGTTCGCGCACGTCCGGCTTCAGGCCGTCGCCGTCGAGCACCGCTTCCAGTTCGGCGGGCGTGACGCGCGCGGCATCCGGCTGGCGCTGCGACTGGCGCGCCACCACGGCGCGCCAGGCCGCCAGGGTGACCGGGGCCGGACCGACATAGCGCGATTCGGCCAGGTGTTCAGCCGCCGCACGCTGGCCGATGCCCGTCAGCTGGTAGTGCACATCGAGGTCGGTATCGCCCGCATAGGCGACTTCAGCCTGTTGCGCGCCGACCATGCCCTGCAACACTTCGCGCAGCACGCTGACCGACAACCGCAGGCGACCGGTAAGCTTCGACAACGGCGTCTTGCCGCCGGCATGCAGCGTCTTGATCACCAGGGCGGTCACCAGGCGCACATCGAGCCCGGTATCGCGCACGGTGCGCGGCTGGCGCGGCAACACGGACGCCACGTCGCCGTCCGCATCGATGCCTGCCGCTGACATGGCAAATGCCGCATCCGGCCCGATCGACGCGGCGGTCGATAACACTCCGATCATGACGCCTCCCGCTGCTGAAGTTGATCTCAGGAAAATCTAAATTGATTCTATCGAGCATTTTTTGCAGGCATTTGATGCCTCACAAGCGGGGCGCCCGGTCGTCAGCCAAGGGAGGTTGGCCCGTAACGTCCGACCAGATGCACAATCGTCCCGGCCGCGATTGCAACGCCGTACGGAATCGATCCGGCGCTGCGATATCCGTCGATCCCGGGCGTGAACCCGCGCGGCAGGCGCAGCAGCATGGGTCGCAGCATGGCCCACAGATTGGACAGGGCCAGGCGCAGCCGTCCATTGGCGATGATGATCAAGAGCGCCATGACCCCGCCGACGCACCAGGCCACGATCACGATGTGCAGTGCATCGCCCGCACCGGTAAAGGCGCCGACGGTGGCCATCATCTTGACGTCGCCGGCCGCCATGCCGCGCAGAAGATAAAAAGGCAGGAGCACCGCCAGGCCCAGGGAGAAACCACCCAGCGCCACCAGCAGTGCGTCGAGCGGATGCGGCGAGAGCAGGTGCAGCACCAGCGCGCCCACCAGTCCCGCTGACAGCAACCGGTTCGGAATACGCCGGCTTTCCAGATCCTTAATGGCCGCCACCGTCACCAGCAGCAGCAGTAACGTGTCGAGGTACGGTGCGACATCCATGATCGATCCCAGAAAAAATGCCCCCCAGGGCCGGACTGCAACCCTGGGAGGCCGTGGATTACGGAGCAGTAGTTGCCGGGACAGCCGTATTGATGCTGTCGCGGATCTGCTCGAACGCCCGTTTGATACCATCACCAACCTCGTCAGCCACCGTGGCCATTGCGACACCGATGAGGGCGGCGATCAGGCCATACTCGATGGCAGTCACACCGTTCTCGTCTGCAATAAAGGCTTTGATGGCGGAGGTAATCGTGCTCATGACAAAACTCCTTGTAGTAGTTAAGAAATACTGGCTGCGACCGGGCCCGATCGCCATTGCCGTGTTACGTTGTGCCAGTAGATTGACTATAGGGATTAGTGCCGCAAGGCAATTTGACGATGCGCAGTTTTTCCACATGGAAATATTCTTGCTTGAGGAAAAACAAGGTGGGGCATGTGGTGCACAATGCCTGTCTAAAGCGGGATAAAAATCGCCAAGAATAGTTGCTGCTAGTACAAAAAAGCATTATGCTGCTTAGCTTGATCGCTGAAAAATGCGGCACGTTTGGCCCGATAGCGCGTGATGCAGTGCCACTTGCAGGGTCTTCTCTTTAGCACTTGGTTGGTCTGATAACGACGACATGGATTCCCTGCTGCAACACATGGTGGATATGACCGGCCACCGCGATCACGCCATGCTGGATATCTCCGTGATCTCGGCGGTCCAGGAATTGTCGGGCGCAAGCCAGACCCGGGTGCTGGGCATTTCCACGGTCGGCGGCCAGCTTTTCGTGCGCTCGCGCGCCTGCATCCGTTCCGGCGGCGCAGCCTGCCAGGAAGAGCCGCAAGATAGTGGCCCAGGCGAATCGATCGCCAACTACCCCGAACTCGAAGCGTGCCTGCGCCAGCGCGCCGCGCGCGCCGAAGGCCAGGGCGACGACGGCTCGCGCCGCCTGTGGTTGCCGATCTGGTTTGGCGAGCGGGCCAACACCTGTCTCGAGATCACGCACGACAGCCCGTTCACGCCGGAAGCGCTGTACATGGTCAACGGCATCGTCAGTGTGTACCGCAACTTTCAGAATCTGCTCGACTACAGCGAACGCGATTCGCTCACGGGCCTGCTCAACCGCAAAACCTTCGACGACCAGCTGGCGCGCATGCTGCACGCGGCCGACGTCGACGCCGTCGCGCCCGGCCTGGCCGAGCGGCGGGGCCAGCAAAGGCAGCTCGGGACCGAACAACAGTGGCTGGCCGTGATCGACGTCGACCACTTCAAGACCGTCAACGACCGCTTCGGCCACTTGTACGGCGACGAGGTCCTGATCCTGATCGCCAACCTGCTGCAGTCGTCATTCCGCACGCAGGACCGGGTATTTCGTTTCGGCGGCGAAGAGTTCGTGGTGCTGCTGCGCTCGACGACGCTGGAGAACGCGCGCCGCATCATCGAGCGCTTTCGCATCGACGTCGAAAGCCACCACTTCCCGCAGGTGGGGCAAGTCACCGTCAGCATCGGCTTTACCAGCGTCAGCGCGGCCGATTCGCCGGTCGTCACGCTCGGCCACGCCGACCAGGCGCTGTATTTCGCCAAGGCCCACGGCCGCAACCGCGTCTGCTACTACGAAGAGCTGGTCGAGGGCGGCCTGTTGCAGACCGTCACCACCAACGACACCGCCGAATTCTTCTGAGTGGCGTTGCGCCGTCAGACCACCTGCATGAAGCGCAGCGGTTCGACCTGCCATTTTTCGGCCGTCTCGTGACGCACGATCCGGTCGCCGCCGCCGAAGCCGAGCGCCCGTGACAAATCGACGGTCTCCGGCTTGATATAGCGCTGCTGCCTGGTGTGGAAGAAAACGTTGACCTTCGGCGTGAGCAGGCTCGTTTCGTGCGGCTCGACCACCACGCCCAGGCGCCCCGATTCCAGCAGCACCAGCGTGCCGACCGGGTAGATCCCGACGCAGCGCATGAATTCCTGGGCCAGCACGGGATCGAAGTGGAATTTGCTCCACTCGTAGATCTTGCGCAGCGCTTCGGCCGCCGGCATGCCCTTGTGATAGCAGCGCTCCGACGTGATCGCGTCGTACACGTCAACGATGGCCGCCATCTGCGCCAGTTCGCTGATCCCGCCCTCGGCCTGGCGGTCAGGATAACCGCTGCCATCGCGCCGCTCGTGGTGGTGCAGCGTGATGTCGAGCGGGATGGCGCCGATGCCGGGCGTGCGCAGCAGGATGTCGTGCCCATCGCGCGGATGGCGCTTGACGATCTCGAACTCGGCATCGGTCAGGCGCCCGGCCTTGTTGAGGATCGCGTCCGGCACCAGCGCCTTGCCGGTATCGTGCAGCAGGCCGCCGATGCCGGCCTGGTAGATGCGCTCTTCGTCCATATTGCGCGAGCGGCAGAATGCCACCAGCAGCGCACACACGCTCACCGAATGCAGGAACGTGTAATCGTCCTTGTTCTTGATTTGCAAAAGGCCCAGCAAGGCGCCCGCATTGCGCAGGATCGATTCGGTGATGTTCTGCACCACCGGCCCGACCTCGTCGAGTTCGATGGCCTTGCCCAGGCGCGCGTCCTGCATCACCGTGCGCACCAGGCCCACCGCCTGGCGCCGCACGTTGGCGGCGCGCTGCATCTCTTCGCCCACCGACACCCGCACCGGGCTGCTGACGGTCGCCGCCAGCGCAGTCACTTCGGCCTCGGTGGCCGCCTGCGCCTGGGCCAGCGTCGGCGCGTCCACGTCCATCCCGCGGCTGCAATCGATCACGACGCCGTGTATGCGCGCGTCGAGGATTTTTTGTATTTCACTGTCGCAGGTCAGCAGGAACTGGCTGCGCACGAAGGGGTGCTCCATCCAGCCACAGTCGAGATCGTGAATGAACATGCCGACCCTGAGCTGCGACGCATCCACTTTTTTCAACATCTGACGCCTCTTTCGATCATGAGCTGCCAGCGCGGCGCGCCGGTATGCAACAAGTATAACCAACCAATTTCCTTTTATCACTTGTTGTTACTACATAGATATATCAACAGGACCGGAACATCCGACTTCGACTTGACGTTAACGTTAACGTCAGATAACGTACCAGCACTCCTCGTCCTCACGCCTACAAGGACTGCTACCCATGAACGACCCTACCCCTGCCGCCAACCTGGCTGCCCCCGTCACTCCACAACTTGCCAACAAGGTGCGCTTCGTCACTGCCGCCTCGCTGTTCGACGGCCACGATGCGTCGATCAATATCATGCGGCGCATCCTGCAATCGAACGGCGCCGAAGTCATCCACCTTGGGCATAACCGCTCGGTCGACGACGTCGTCACGGCGGCGCTGGCCGAGGATGTGCAGGGCATCGCCATCTCGAGCTACCAGGGCGGCCACGTCGAATACTTCAAGTACATGATCGACCTGCTGCGCGAGCGCGGCGGCGCGCACATCAAGGTGTTCGGCGGCGGCGGCGGCGTGATCGTCGCGCGCGAGATCGACGAGCTGCACGCCTACGGCGTCACCCGCATCTTCAGTCCCGAAGACGGCCAGCGCCTGGGCCTGGTCGGCATGATCCACGCCATGCTGCAAGCGTGCGACATCGACCTGTCGCCCTACGCCCCCACCACGCTGGCGGCGCTGCAGCAGGGTGAGCTGGCCGCGCGCCACCGCCCGCTGGCGCAGCTGATCACGGCCCTTGAAAACGACAAGGTCGATGCCGCCCTGCGCGCGCAGATCCTGGCACACGCCGCGACCTTGCGCGTGCCGACGCTGGGCATCACCGGCACCGGCGGCGCAGGCAAGTCGTCGCTCACCGATGAACTGATCCGGCGCATTCGCCTCGACCAGGGCGACCGCCTGAACATCGCCGTGATCTCGATCGACCCGTCGCGCCGCAAATCGGGCGGCGCGCTGCTGGGCGACCGCATCCGCATGAACGCGATCAACCCGTGGAACGGGCAGGCGCGCATCTTCATGCGCTCGCTGGCCACGCGCGACGCCGGCTCGGAAATCTCGCAGGCCCTGCCCGACGTGATCGCCGCCTGCAAGGTCACCGGGTTCGATCTGGTGATCGTCGAGACGTCCGGCATCGGCCAGGGCGACGCCGCCATCGTGCCGCATGTCGACACGTCGATGTACGTGATGACGCCGGAATTCGGCGCCGCTTCGCAGCTCGAAAAAATCGACATGCTCGATTTCGCCGACTTCATCGCCATCAACAAATTCGACCGCAAGGGCGCGCTCGACGCACTGCGCGACGTGGCCAAGCAATATCAGAGAAACCGCGAACTATGGAGCCAGAGTCCGGACCAGATGCCCGTGTTCGGCACCCAGGCATCGCGCTTCAACGACGATGGCGTGACCGCCTTGTACCACGGCCTGCTGCCCAGGCTCGCGGCGCTCGGCCTGCCGATCGACGTGAGCAGCCTGCCCTCGCCCGCGTTACGCTACTCGAGCGGCAAGAACGTGATCGTGCCGCCAGCGCGCAGCCGCTACCTGGCCGACATCGCCGACACGGTGCGCGGCTACCACCGCAATGTGGCGCGCCAGGTGAAGCTGGCGCGCGAGCGCCAGCAATTGCAGGAATCGAAGCGCATGCTATTGGCGGCCGGGCAAGGCGCGGCGACGGGCGACGCACTCGATGGCTTGATTGCCGAGCGTGACAACGCGCTGGATGGCGCGGCCAAGGTGCTGGTGGCGGGCTGGCCCGCGCTGCAGGCCGCGTATGCCGGCGACGATTACGTCACCCAGGTGCGCGACAAGGAAATCCGCACGCGCCTCGTGACCAGAACCCTGTCGGGCAACCCGATCCGCAAGGTGGCGCTGCCGCGCTTTGAAGACCATGGCGAGATCCTGCGCTTTTTGATGCTCGAGAACGTGCCGGGCGCGTTTCCGTTTACCGCCGGCGTGTTCCCGTTCAAGCGCGAAGGCGAGGACCCGACCCGCATGTTCGCCGGCGAGGGCGACGCGTTTCGCACGAATAAACGGTTCAAGCTCGTGTCGACCGGGATGGACGCCAAGCGCCTGTCGACCGCGTTCGATTCGGTCACGCTGTACGGCGCCGACCCGGCGCTGCGGCCCGACATCTACGGCAAGGTCGGCAATTCGGGCGTGTCGATCGCCACGCTGGACGACATGAAGGTGCTGTACGACGGTTTCGACTTGTGCAGCCCGTCGACGTCGGTGTCGATGACGATCAACGGCCCGGCGCCGACCATCCTGGCGATGTTCATGAATACGGCGATCGATCAGCAGATCGACAAGTTCGCGCACGATAACGGCCGCCAGCCGACGCCGGACGAAAGCGCGAAGATTCGCGCCTGGGTGCTCACCAGCGTGCGCGGCACCGTGCAGGCCGACATTCTGAAGGAAGACCAGGGCCAGAACACCTGCATCTTCTCGACCGAGTTTTCGCTGAAGGTCATGGGCGACATCCAGGAATATTTCGTGCGTCACGGCGTGCGCAATTTTTACTCGGTGTCGATCTCGGGGTATCACATCGCCGAGGCGGGCGCCAATCCGATCTCGCAACTCGCCTTCACGCTGTCGAACGGTTTTACCTTCGTCGAAGCCTATCTGGCGCGCGGGATGCACATCGACGATTTCGCACCGAACCTGTCGTTCTTCTTCTCGAACGGCATGGACCCCGAATACACGGTGCTGGGGCGCGTCGCGCGCCGCCTGTGGGCGGTGGCCATGCGCGAGCGCTACGGCGCCAACGACCGCTCGCAAAAACTCAAGTACCACATCCAGACGTCGGGTCGTTCGCTCCACGCGCAAGAGATCGACTTCAACGATATCCGCACCACGCTGCAGGCCCTGATCGCGATCTACGACAACTGCAACTCGCTGCATACCAATGCCTACGACGAAGCAATCACCACGCCGACCGACGAATCGGTGCGGCGCGCGCTGGCCATCCAGCTGATCATCAACCGTGAATGGGGCCTGGCCAAGAACGAGAATCCGAACCAGGGCGCGTTCATCATCGACGAACTGACCGACCTGGTCGAAGAGCAGGTGCTGCAGGAATTCGAGCGCATCGCCGAACGCGGCGGCGTGCTGGGCGCGATGGAAACCGGCTACCAGCGCGGCAAGATCCAGGAAGAGTCGATGCTGTACGAGCACCAGAAGCACGACGGCACACTGCCGATCATCGGCGTCAATACCTTCCGCAATCCGAAGGGCTCGGGCGCGCCGGCCACGATCGAACTGGCGCGCTCGACTGACGATGAAAAGCAGTCGCAATTGCAGCGCCTGGACGCCTTCCACGCACGCCACGCGGACGCGGCCCCGGCCGCCCTGGCTGCGCTGCGCCAGGCGGCGATCGACAACCAGAACGTGTTCGCGCACCTGATGGACGCCGTACGCGTGTGCTCGCTGGGGCAGATCACGACGGCGCTATTCGAGGTGGGCGGGCAATATCGGCGCAATATGTAGTCTGTGCGCAGGCAACCCGGCCTAGTGTCCTGAATTGGAAGTTCGTTGAATAATAAATGTGGCGAAGTCGGCCTGAAACAAGGAGCAAAGCACAGCAAGGCCGGGGCCTTGCGCGCATTTGCGACGCAGTATCAGGGCGAAGCTCGCCGCATTTATTCAACGAATCTCTGATTCAGGACACTAGAATAGGTACGTCACCACGATGGAGCCGTCCATGCCGATCCACCCCGCACAACTGGCCGCCCTGATGCGTGAAGTCGAACAGGAAGACCCGATCGACTTCGCCGACCTCCCCTTCCCCGAGGATGAGCTGCGCGACCTCGTCGCCAACCACCTGTGCGAGATGGCGGCCGCGATGGAGAACTTCAGCCAGGAAGATCGCCTCATGACGCTGCTGGCCGTGTCGGCCAAGCTGGTGCTGGAGAACCTCGTGCTGCATGTCCAGTTATTGCGGCGGCATGGCTTGCCGGTAAGTGACGATGTCCAGACCTTGCTGCAGCGGCTGCGTAAAGATCTGTAACAATTGCTCGCATTTTTCTGCTGTTGCCCACGGCCGGAATTTGCAACAATTGCATCCGTTTGTACGTTGGCCGCGCTGTTCCTTCAGGTATTATTTGTTGTTGAGGAATTTCGCTATCTGGCGAAACAACAAACTCCATTGCCTGAGGAATCCCACATGTCGCGCCACGCTACCAAGCTCACTCTTACTGCCCTGCTGTCAGGCGTCATCCTGGCCGGCGGCCTTTCCGGTTGCAACCGCACCCAGTCGACCGAGACCCTGCTGGCCGAAGCCAAGCAATATCAGCAAAAGGGCGATATCAAGGCGGCGCTGATCCAGCTGAAAAATGCCGTGGCAAACAGCCCGGAAGACGGCGAAGCGCGTATGGCGCTGGGTACCCTGCAATTGTCGACCGGCGACGCCGTGTCGGCTGAAAAAGAATTCGGCCGTGCCCGCTCACTGGGCATCCCGGCGGCGCGCGTGTTGCCGCTGCTGGGCCAGGCAATGACGCAGCAAGGCAAGTTCAAGGAAGTGCTGACCGAGGTCACGCCGGAAGCGGCGGCCGGCTCGGCGCCACTGCTGAGCCTGCGCGCCGACGCGCTGCTGGGCAGCGGCAAGCCGGACGAAGCGCAGCAGGCCTACGCCGCCGCACTGGCGGCCGACGCCAATTCGGGCGAGGCCCTGATGGGCATGGCGCGCATGGCCGCCGCGAAAGGCGACCGCGACGCAGCGATGCGCTACGTCGAGGATGCCGTCACCAAGGATGCGACCAATCCGGAAGCGTTCATGATGCGCGGCTCGATGCTGCGCATGATGAACAAGCCCGACGAGGCCCTGGCCGCGTATGACCAGGCCCTGAAGCTCAAGCCGGATCACCGCGGCGCCCATATCGAGAAGGCGTATGTCGAGATCGCGCGCGGCAAGTTTGACGCGGCCAAGATCGAAGTCGAGGCGGCCGAGAAGAATTCGCCGGGCAGCCTGTTGGTGGTGTACACCCGCGGTCTGTTCGAATTCTCGCAAGGTAAATACTCGGCAGCGAAAGATGCGCTGGCCAAAATCCTCAAGGTCGCGCCCGATCACCAGCCGAGCATTCTGCTGGCCGGTGCGTCCGAGCTGAATCTGGGCGGCACCCAGCAAGCTGAGCAGCATCTGCGCAAATACCTGGAAAGCAATCCGAACAATGTCTATGCGCGCAAGCTGCTGGCCCAGGCCCAATTGCGCAATTCGCAGCCGGCCGATGCCGCCGCGACCCTGGCGCCGGCTTTGAAAGACGCGCCGCAGGACGCGCAACTGCTGGCCCTGGCAGGCGAGTCGTACATGCAGGTGCGCGACTTCGACAAGGCCAGCAATTACCTCCAGCAGGCCGCCACGCTGGCGCCGCAGGCGGCGGCCGTGCGCACCTCGCTCGGCCTGTCGCGCCTGGCGCAAGGTGACCAGGCCCGTGGCCTGAGCGAACTCGAAGCGGCCGCCACGCTCGATCCGAAGTCGATCCAGGCCACCATGGCCCTGGTGCAGACCGAGATGGGCATGAAGCGCTACGACAAGGCCGAGGCCGCCATTGCGTCGCTCGAGAAGCAGCAGCCGGACAGCGCCCAGGTGCAGCAGCTCAAGGGCGCCGTGTATATGGTCCAGGGCAAGAATGCGCAGGCACGCACGGCGTTTGAAAAAGCCGTGCAGCTGCAGCCGACCTTCCTGCCGGCCGTGACCAACCTGGCGCGCCTGGACATGCAAGAGAAAAAGCCGGACGCCGCCAAGGCGCGCTTCACGGCCTTCCTCGAGAAGGACAAGAACAACGCCGACGCCATGGCGGCGCTGGGTGAACTGGCACTGGTGCAAAAGAACACCGCCGAAGCGACCACCTGGTTCGAAAAAGCCAGCACCGCCAATCCGCAGGCAACCGCCCCGGCACTGAAACTGGGTGCGCATTACCTGCGCACCGAGCAGGCGCCGAAGGCGCTGGCGCTGGCGCGCAAGTTCCAGACCACGCACCCGACCGATGCCGGCGTGCTCGAACTGCTGGGCCAGTCCCAGGTCGCCAGCAAGGATCTGAACGGCGCGCTCGATACCTACAGCAAACTGGCCAATGTGCTGCCGAAGTCGGCGCCGGCGCAGATTCGCCTGGCAGAGGTGCAACGCCTGCTCAAGAACGACAGCGCTGCGGCCGGCCACATCAAGCGCGCGGTCGACCTGCAGCCTGATTTCATTCCCGCGCGCCTGATGCAGGTAGATGCCGCAATGCGCGCCAAGCGCCCGGACGACGCGCTGGCCGTGGCGCGCCAGGTGCAACAGGCGGCGCCGAAAGCGCCGGTCGGCTTCGTGCTCGAGGGTGATATCCTGATGAGCCAGCAAAAGCAGGCGCCGGCCCTGCAGGCGTACGAAAAAGCAATGGCGCTGGCGCCGTCGTCGGAACTGAACGCCAAGGTAGTGCAGGCGATGCAGATGAGCGGCAAGAGCAAGGAAGCGCTGGCCCGCGCCGAGAAATGGCTGGCCCAGAATCCGGCCGATGCGCGCATGGCGCTGATGGTCGCCGAGATCAACCTGGTGAACAAGGACTACAAGGGCGCCATCACCCGCCTGGAAGCCGTGCAGAAGAGCGCGCCGAACAATCCGCTGGTGCTCAACAACCTGGCCTGGGCCTACCAGCAAATGAAGGATCCGCGCGCGCTGGCAACCGCCGAGCAGGCGTTCAAGATCGCCGGCGAGAACCCGGGCGTCATGGACACGCTGGGCTGGATGCTGGTGGAACAGGGCAATGTCGCACGCGGCCTGCCGCTGCTGCAAAAAGCCAGCACCCAGGCGCCGAACGCGACCGAGATCCGCTATCACCTGGCGCAAGCGCTGAACAAGAGCGGCGACAAGGCCGGCGCCAAGCGCGAGCTCGACAAGCTGCTGGCAGCGAACACGCCATTCGCACAAGCCGATGAGGCGCGCGCGCTGCTCAAGACGCTGTAATGTGTGGGATGCCGCCGTGCGCTGTCGTTCAGCGTACGGCGGCCTCGTTGCACGTTGCATTGGGCATCTTGGCGGTGACACGACCTCATCCTATCGAACGCTCAATTTATTCATGTCGAGATAAGATGTCACTTCCTACTCAAGGATGTATATCGTGAACGACGATTCATATGGAATCCGGCTTACCGATACTTCGGACGGTCGCAATTCGGCCAGTATGCTGATCAACAGGATGTACGCCTGGCGCGGCTATTCCGGAGATCATCAGCCCAGCGACGACCCAAATCGAATTACCCTGACTGCCACCGACAAGGGCGACGTGGTCGGCACCCTCAGCATCGGCATCGATTCCGACGTCGGCCTGATGGCCGACGAGGTCTTCGGGCAAGAGCTCGATGCTCACCGCGCGAACGGCGCGCGCCTGTGCGAGTTCACCAAGTTCGCGTTCGACCCGTCGGTACGCTCGAAAACCGCGCTGGCCAACGTGTTCCACCTGGCGGTCATCTACGCCCGCGACATGCATGGCTGCACCGACATCATCATCGAGGTCAACCCGCGCCACCGCCGCTTCTACGAGCGCATGCTGGGCTTTCGCAAAGAAGGCGACCTCAAGATCAACACACGGGTCGATGCACCGGCCTACCTGCTGCGTGTCAACCTCGAGTACGTTACCCGGCAGATCAGCATTTTTGGCGGCACCTTCGCCTCCGACGGCGAAACCGACGAGCGCTCGTTCTACCCATACTTCTTCTCGCCCCGAGAGGAACGCGGTATCATCAACCGCCTGTTACGCATGGATGAGTCACATCCGGCGTAACGACTTGCGCCGCCGACGTACGTTCTGCCGCGTGCGGCGCCGCCCGTCTTGACCCTACTTCTTTCGCACTTTCCCCGATGAGCAATCCGTTCCAGTATGAGCAGGCGTTTTCACGCAATATCGGCTGGGTCACGCCCGCCGAACAGCAACAACTACGCGGCAAGCGCATTGCCATCGCCGGTGGCGGCGGCGTCGGCGGCGTGCACCTGCTCACGCTCGCGCGACTGGGCGTGACGCGCTTTCACATCGCTGACTTCGACAGCTTCGACGTCCCCAATTTCAACCGCCAGGTCGGCGCGATGATGTCGACCGTTGGCCAGCCTAAGGCCGATGTACTGGCGCGCATGGCGCACGACATCAATCCCGAGATCGACATCAAGATTTTCCCGGAGGGTGTCAACAGCGGCAATCTCGACGAGTTCCTGAGCGGCGTCGATCTGTACGTCGATGCGCTCGACTTCTTCGCTTTTGACGCGCGCCAGCAGACGTTTGCCGCCTGCGCCCGTCTCGCCATTCCCGCCATCACGGCCGCGCCACTGGGCATGGGCGCCGCGCTGCTCAACTTCATGCCGGGCAAGATGACGTTCGAAGAGTATTTCGGCTGGGGCGACTTGCCGGAGCAAGAGAAAGCGATCCGCTTCGTGGTCGGCCTGGCGCCGGCCGGCCTGCACCGGAACTACCTGATGGTGCCGGGATCGGTCAACTTCGCCGAGAGGCGCGGTCCCTCGACCATCATGGCGTGCCAGCTATGCGCCGGCATCATCGCCACCGAATCGCTCAAGATCCTGCTGGGCCGCGGCGACGTGCTGGCCGCGCCGTGGGGCATGCAGTTCGACGCCTACCGCAACAAGCTCAAGCGAACCTGGCGGCCCGGCGGCAACAAGCACCCGATCCAGCGCCTGGCCATCGCCATTGGCCGGCGCCAGTTCGCGCGCATGGCGGCGGCAGGGCGCTGAGCATCCCGGCGCCTGGCGCCTGGCGCCTGAAGGGACGAAAAAAAACCACTACCGGCGACGGTCGTGGTTTTTTCTTGCTTCAGAATCAGGCCTGCGTGGCAGGCCCGAGGTTCTTAGGCAGCTTTCTTGTTACGGCGACGTGCTGCGTACAGACCCAGCATGCCCAGGCCCAGCAGGCCAACCGATGCTGGCTCTGGCACGTCGGTCGGTGCACCGGCGAACGTGACGTCCAGCGAACCGTTGATGGTCTGGGTGCCGGCTGGTTCGAAGGTGTTCAGCTGGCCCGACTGGAACGTCAGCGAGTAGAACGGGTTAGGCAGGATGAAGAACTGGCTGCCGGCTGCGGTCAGAGCGAACGAGCTCGAAGCACCGAAGCTGCCGCAGTTGATGCCACCCGACGCGGTGCAGGTGCTCAGGCCTGGGCTCAGGGTGCCTTCGCCAGCGATAGGATCACCCGAACCCAGCAGGACGTTACCGCCATCGGACATCAGGTCGGTGTCGAGGAACAGGTCCAGGTCGCCCGAGCCAGCCTGGAACGTGAAGGTGGTGACACCGTTCGTCGTCGAGTAGTTGCCGGCTGCCGAGTAGGTAGCGAACAGGCCGTAGGTATTGCCCAGACCGGTCTGGAAACCTTGCAGTGCGGTATTGCCGTTGTTGGTTGCAAACTGGCCAGCAGTCCACACCAGCGAGACGTTGAACGTGCCGTCTGGGTTGAAGGTCGCGGTTTCGGTGTAGTTACCGGTGATCTTGTCAGCACTAAAGTTTGCGTACGTGCCGTTGATCGGATCAACCGTGAACGGGTTGAATGGCGCTGCTACTGCTGCACCGCTGAACACGGTGGCGGCTGCGATCGATGCGGCGACGATGGTTTTCTTAAAAGCGTTCATTTCGTAGATCTCCTGAGTTGTCTGGGGTGTTGCTCACGAGGCTATATAAGCAATCACCGTGCCAGCTCAGGAGATTCTTTTTAAATCAAGCAGTTAGCGAACTATGCTTAAAGAGCTAATACGTCGCTGTAAAAAATCCCGACAGCATTTTATGATTGACCAGAGGTCACTGTCAGACTGCTCCTACACAGACTTACGCAGCACCACGTTCCAAGTGTTTCCTGACGTAAATTCTGATTGAATTTCGTAACCGGCGGTCAGCATTTTGGCGCGCAGTTCTTCGATATGGAACGGGCTGTACAGGATGCCCTTGCGGATGCCCCAATCGTTGATTTTTTGCGCGGCCCAGCGCAGTGGTGCAAAACCGCTTGGATACAACAGCACGTTGGCCGCCATCGTTCCGCCCGGCTTGAGCACGCGAAGGATATCGCGCAGCGCGCCGTCGATCGTCGGGAAGCAGTGGATCGAGTTGGCGATATTGGCCGTATCAAACGTATTGTCGGCAAACGGCAACTGGGCCGCATCGGCATGCTGCACCTGGACCTGCGGATTGTTGGCGAAACGGCGCTTGGCGCCAGCCAGCATCGACGGTGCGTAATCGATACCGGTTACCTTGACCTGCGGCAGCTTGCGGCGACGACGCCAGTTCAGCACCATCTCGAGCAGGGTACCCGTGCCGCACGCCACTTCCAGGTGTTCCGGACCGAAGTTCGGCCCGAAGAAGCGCATCTGGGTGCCGATCGTGCTGTTATAGGCGAAGGTCAGAATGAAGAAGCCGCGCAGGTCGTACCACCACGGCTCGGAGGAATAGGCTTCGGCGATTTCATCCCTGGTCTTACCTGTCGTCATGGAGCACCCTCATTGTCAAATACATGAAGCGCTGAATATAGGACGTTCCTGCCAGGCAGGCAAGGTACAAATGCAAGAAGGAAAATGTGGGGCGCGCGGGCGCAGCGCCCCGGGGACGGCGTTTAGCCGAGCGCGCGCAAGCGGTTGATGATGCCGGCCTCTTCGCGCTGCGAGAAGAACCAGGGGAACAGCGAGCGTTCGCCAACGGCCTTGTCCTGCATGCCGCCCCACTTCGCGACCTGCTCGGTACCATACGCAGTAGCGGCGCTGAGCAGCACCGCTGGCGCCTGGACGCGCGGATTGGGCCGCGATTCGCACACGGTCTGGAAGCCGAGCATCGCTTCATAAAAACGGCGATGGCGCGGGTTGACTTCGATGAAGATATGGCTACAGCCGTTCAGGTCGCGGGCATAGATCAGGGCCACATGGAACAGCGAAGCCAGCACGGCCTTGGATTTGATCGCCGGGTCCACTGCAAGCTTGATGATTTCACACACCTTGCCGCTCGCGCGCTGGGTATCGACGTAGTCGGCGAACACCTGGTCGGCCATCAGTCCGATGTCGGAATCGAGGCCCAGGCTGAGGGTACCGAACACCTGGCCATGGTCCGACGCGGTCAGGGTGATGCGGTTGGGGTCATCGCCGATCTGGTGATTGCCGCTGTACCCGCGCCACGCATACATCTTACTGATGAGCATACTTGCGGAATTGCGCTGGGTGTCAATGTCAGCCGCACGAATACCGAACACGCGCTCGTTGATCGTGACGTCGATGATACTGGGTTTGCCGGCCAGGGCTGAGTCATCGCTGCCGCGCCCGGAGCACAGGACGGCTGGCGTTAATGTCTCGATCATATACGTTCTCCTGGCGGTATCGACGCGTCGTGCAGCGACGACAATGTGGTCATCATAGCATCAACAATTACATTAATATCAATTTCGTTAACATACTGAACTTTTGCTGGTGGAAATGACTACGCTACTTCCCCGACAGCAAAGAGTAGCAGGTCAAGCGGCTTCTGCGACACGCGGCGACAAGAAAGCCTTGTGAAACAAGTGGCGCGTGAGCAACAACAGCGGCATGCGCAGCCAGTTTCCGCGCAGGTACAGCACGAAATGGGCGACGCCATCGAAGCGTTCGATGCAATCGGGATGCGGCGGCGCCAGCGCGCGCAGGAACAGCACATCCATCAGCACCAGCACGACCCGGGACGGGGCGAACGCGCCGGCTGCGGCCATCACCGCCGGCGGCACCGGCGTGCCGAAGATACGGCTGGCATAGCGCAGTGCGTAGAACATGGGCCGCGTGAGCTCGAGAGCGATGGCGCGGTCCACCAGGCCCTCCCAGAAGCCGGGCTCGGCGCCAAAGTGCGTCGCCAGGCGATGCATGTCGAACAGGTCGCGCAAGCCCTGGTCGAATTCTCCCCCGAAGAACAGATGCACGGCGCTGTGCAGGAACATATCGTGCGGGCACAAGGTGCTCACGCCCAATGCGCCAAGCTCACCGGCGATCGGGCGCGCTGCAGCGCGCAGCAGTGCCGGATCGGGCCGCACCGGCGCAGTTTCGGGCAGGATCGCGTGGTGGACGTCGATGGCGTTGCCGCGGCGCAGATGCACCATCGGCGGCAGCTCATGCATCCAGGTGCGGTAATAACGCTGATCGTAGGCATCGTGGTGGGTGCTGGCCCAGCCATGGACCATCAGCGCACTTTCCACTTCGTGCAGGCTGTCCTTGGGCACGAGAATGTCGATGTCCGAGAACAGGCGGCCACGACCGGATGGCAAGCCGGCCATCGCATACGCTGCCCCTTTGAGCAAGATCAGGGGCAGACCCAGGTCGGCCAGGTCGCTGTGGATGCGCTCGACCTCGTAGCCCGTCAGGCGCCGATGGCGCAGCGCGACGATGCGCGCCGCTTCCAGGTGCTCGCGCGGCTGCGGCGGCACGTCGTCGAGCAGGCCATGTTCTTCGAGCAGGAATACCAGGATCGCGCCGACGTTGGCGCTGGTGGCCTGGCGCAGCAGGCGCTCCCAGCCGGGTAAATCAAGCAGCCGGACGCGGCCTGGCGTCGACAGCACCTCGACCAGCAGCGATGGCGGGCGCGCCGTCACGCCGTCACTCCCGCGAGACGATCGAACAGGGCCACCGCTTCGTCCAGCTGGCTGTAGCGGAACTCGTGGCCGTCACAGCCCTCGACCAGATCGGCCAGGCAATCGAAGCCGGCAGGACCCAGCACGAAATAATTGAACGCGTTTTCAGCCACGCGAATGAACAATTGGCCCTTGGACAGCGGCGTGAGGGTGGTGGGTGCGCCCGCCTCGTAGCGTGGAAACACGATGTGGCGCGCGCGCGCAACGTCGCCGACCCGCGCCACGCTGTCCGCCGGGGCCTTCAGGTGCGCGATCGTGCCCTTGTTGGTGCCGGGTACAGATGGGCCAAGCACGGCGTCGGGCGCAAACGCGCGAATCACGTCGATCGAGGCATTCTTGAGACTCACCGGGCGCACCAGCGGCGCGAGCATGCCGTCGCTGCGCCGCACCAGCGTCAGTTCATCCGACAGCAGGCGCCAGCCGCGGCATACCAGGGCGGCGCACAGCGTGCTCTTGCCAGAGCCGGGCGGGGCCGGCAGGACAATCGCGCAACCATTGCGCTCGACGACGGCGGCGTGCACGATCAGATACCGGTGGGCACGGTTCGAGACGCACCAGTTCATGACCCATTCGAACATTGGCCAGGCCTGCGCCACCGGCAGTGGGGCGAACGGCTCACGGCCATCGTGGTCAAAACGCACCTGCGGATGCCACCAGCGGCGCAGGCCGCTGCTCTGGCGCAGGCGCACCTGAAAATCGGCGAAGCCGCCCGGTTCCTCGATCGGATTGTCGCGATACATCAACCCGATGCCGTCGGCGACCAGGGGAATATTCGAATGGATTCGGCTGACAAACGGTCCGGTGCGCAGCAACAGACCAGGGCCGCCCAGGCGCCGCACCAGTTCGGCACGGCCCAGATCGGCTACAAGGGGCATGGTTCGATCAGATTCAGGCAGGAGAGTTGTTCGAGCAGCTCGGCCACGTCGTGGGTCAGCGTGGCGTCATCGACTTCGAAACGTTCGCGCAAAACTGCGGCAAGGGCCGATTCGGGGGTGGGCGCGGCGCCTATGTGTTGCAGCACGACCAGCGCCTCGAGGGTCAGCAGGTGGGTCGCGCCGGACACTTCATTGAACAACACCACATCGTCCTGCCACTGACGGTAATGCAGAACTGCAGGGCCCGGACGGCGCCAGGACCCGGATTGCTCACTCGCCGTGGACAGCGACAAGATATTTCCTGACCTGATGGATATTCCAGTATTCACTGGCATTAATCTTGTACAGGCCGCCATTCTTGAGCTCGTTCCACATGCGCTGCAGCGTCGGCACATCGAGGAAGTCGATACGACGCGAGATGACGTTCAGGTAGGCCGTGGACAAATGCCGCCCGATATACGCGTATTGCGAGTCGAAATCGGCAGTCATCACCTCAGCCAGCGTGTGCGCGAAATAGGTTTTCTCGAAGCGTTTTTCGCGGCAGCTGAACACGTCCGCAAACCGCTTTGACTTGTTGCACGGCCAGCTGCGCTGGACATGGCACCAGTTCGACGGCGACAGTGGATTACAACGCTGTTCGGTGGCAACATTGCTGTTCAGGCCAGCCGAATGGAACGCCGATGCCGATTCGCACACGAAACCGGTTTTCTGGAGCGTCGCGTGGCTTTCAAGCGTCATCAGCACACCTGCCGCGCCCAGGCCGGCTTTGGCCAGGCGGCGGCGCGTGGCGCCATGCTGGGGCATCGCCGAAGGGAGGTGAAGGTGTTGCGGCTCGTTACCGCTTTGTTGCTGATCGTTAGCCACGGCTAGTCCTTGATTTCATATACGCACTCAAATGAATGAGCAAGTTTCGTGCCCAAAAGATTCCTGCGGGAATATTTTCACTTAAAACAACTACTTAGGCGCTTGTCAAGCACGATTCACACTGCATTGTAGGGCCGGACGCCGAGGCAGTGTAAGAATAATCGACAGCGGCTTAGAAGAAGCTCTCTGGAATGACCAGAATGTCGCCTGGACGCATCATGATGTTGGCCGAAATGTCCCCATCCTTGATGAGATCGTCGAGGCGCACCGGAAGTTTTTCTTGCTTGCCGTCAACCGTACGAATGATGCTGGCTTTATTACCCGAGGCAAATTCAGTGACACCACCGACGGCGATTACAACATCCATCACCGACATTTCACGACGGTATGGCAACGCCTGCGGACGCGCCGCCTGGCCAATCACGCGGATCTGGTCGTTGAAGTTACCGATAAAATTGGTCACGATCACTGTCACAACCGGCTGCTGGATGAACTTGGCCAGTGCACCTTCGATATCGCGCGCCAGCTGGGTCGAGGTCTTGCCGGCAGCCGGCAAATCTTCGACCAGCGGGGTCGTGATCTTGCCGTCAGGACGCACCGGCACCGTCATCGACACTTCCGGATTGCGCCAGACAATGATGTTGACGCTGTCGCCAGGGCCGATCAGGTAATCCGGATTGATCGGCGCCATGGCGGCGGTGCTCGGCGGCGGCGGCGTGGCGCAGCCGGCCAGGATCAGCATGCAGGCAGCGGCGCCGGCGGCAACCAGGTGTTTCGTCAGTTTCATCATCATCGCGTTCATCCCTTGCGCGCTCCGTAATCCACCTGCCTGCATGGTTTACCGCGCGAATCAATAATTGTTATTTCGCCATCATGGCCTGCGCTATTGTAGCGCAGACCGGGATGGGAACAAGCCATGCACAATTGAAATACTTTCTTGTTGCAAGATCAACACGTTGCCCGTTCCGGGGTGCCGGAGCCGGCCTAGCGGTCCAGCAATTCCTGTACGTGACGAACCGGAATGGCGTAGGTGATGCCGCTGGGCGCCGTGATGGCGCTCTCCTTGAGGCCCTTGACGAACACCATATTGATCACCCCCAGCACCTGCCCGGTATCGGGATCATAAAGCGGGCTGCCGCTATTGCCTGGATAGGCAGTCCCGTCGAGCTGGTAAATGCTGAACGGCGAGCGCTGCAGCTGGGCGACGGCGCGCGCATCGAGCCGGCGCGCACTGAGCGACGGCTGCATCACCGGCGTGATCGCCGCCAGCAGCGCGCGGTGCGTGGCCGGATACAGGCCCAGCACCATCCCGAGCGGAAAACCGGTGAACGCCAGGGCCTGCCCCTCGGCCGCCATGCCCGCGTTCCCCAGGCGCAGCGCCGGCAGCGGCGCGCCTTCGAGGCGCAAGTGGGCCAGATCGTGCTGGCGATCGAGGCCGACCAGCTGCGCTGCGCGAAAGCGCACGCCGGCGCCGTCGGGCACCACGATCCCCAGTTTTTCCAGCTTGGCGCCGTCGAGTTCATTGGGCACCACGTGGGCATTCGTGATCACGCTCAGGCCATCACCGACCACGAAGCCGGTGCCGCTGAACACGATGGCCGGGCTGCGTGTCTGCATCTGGGTACCGATGCCAACAATTGACGGTTTGACCGCCGCCACCGTCTGCGGCAGCGTGGCCGCCGCCGCAGGCGCCACGTGGCATGCCAGCGCTACCAGAACGACGGCAGCGAGCTTTTTTGCAAACAATTTACTTAGCATCAAACAATCTCATCAGGGTGTAGTTGCACGATGGAAGCAATCGTACAGCCCCTTTCGGTTCTTAGCCATTATAATAAGGTTCTTTGAATTTGAGCAACATTTTAGGCCTCAGCCATGCGCCCTCTGTACTGCCTTTATTCCAGAAAATACAACAAGCGATTTCCTTAAATGTTTGCGATAATGCAACAGTTAAGCGTCCTGTAATGAAATTTACTTAAGATTTTCTTTGACTGTTTGCACTTGTGTTGCAAACAGACGGTATCGTTTACCAAGAATCGCTGGATTTTCTAACCCGCAATTGCAATTGCTTAGGGTACAAGCGATCATGCACTTTGTTTATTTGTGAGCCTGGTTTTTTGCAGACCAGAACCCGACCGGCGAGACTGACACGATGGCTGAAATTACTTCCCAGATTCTTAACTTACTAAAAGCCATCGGCAAGTACCGCTGGCATGCGGTCATCATCGCCTGGGTGGTGGCGCTGGCCGGCTGGCTGGTCGTCTACAAGCTGCCGAATCAGTATGAAGCGTCGGCGCGCGTCTATGTCGACACCCAGAGCATCCTCAAGCCACTGCTGTCGGGCATGACCATGCTGCCCAACCTGGAACAGCAGGTGCTGTTCATGCGCCGCACCCTGATCAGCCGCCCGAACGTGGAGCGCGTGGTGCGCGAAGTCGACCTCGACGTCAAGGCGACCGACACCAAGGAAATGAACAAGCTGGTCGACGACATGATGGCCAACATCAAGATCGGCGGTACCGAGCGCGATGACATCTATACCATCAGCTACACCGGCAGCAGCGCCCGCGAAGGCAAGGACGTGGTCCAGGCCTTCCTGACCATCTTCGTCGAAGGCAGCTTCGGCAACAAGAAGCAGGATTCCGAAAAAGCGGTGCAGTTCATCGACGACCAGATCCGCAGCTACGAAGAGCGCCTGGCTACAGCCGAGAACACCTTGAAGGAATTCAAGATCCGCCATCTCGGTATGCTGCCAAGCGAAGGCGCCGACTACGGCACGCGCATGGTCGCCACCAGCGAAGGCCTGAACCAAGCGCGCCTGGAGCTGGCCGAAGCCGAGCAGGCGCGCAATGCGATCCGGCGCCAGATTTCGGGCGGCGGCAGCGGCGGCAGCGGCACGCGCGCTGCGCCGATCTTCGTCGATCCGGAACTGGACGAACGCATTGCCACTGTCAACAAGACCCTCGATACGCTGCGCACGCAGTACACCGAGCAGCATCCCGACATCATCGCCAACCGCCGCCTGCTCGAGCAGCTGCGCGAGCGTCGTGCCGAGGCTGCCAAGAATACCAAGCCGAGCCTGGACCCTGGCGCCAACTACAGCCCGATGCTGCAACAGCTGACCGTGCAACTGTCCGACGCCGAAGCGCGCGTTGCTTCTCTTCAGGCGCGGGTCGCCGAGTACAGCGGCCGGGTTGGCCGTCTGCGTGGCCAGGGCGAGCAGGTGCCCGAGATCGAAGCCCAGCTGGCGCGCCTGAACCGCGACTATGAAGTCAATCGCGAAAACTACCAGAAGCTGGTGGCCAGCCGCGAGTCGGCCAAGCTGTCGGGCGACCTGTCGTCGGCCACCGACATGCTGACCTTCCGCGTCATCGATCCACCGACCGCGCCCGCCATTCCAAGCGGCCCGAACCGCCTGCAACTGTTCTCGCTGGTCTTCGTTGCCGCCCTCGCCGCTGGCCTGGCCGGTGCATTCCTGCTGAGCCAACTGCGTCCGACCTTCCTCAGCCAGGCGACCCTGCGTGAAGTCACGGGTCTGCCGATCCTGGGCTCGGTCAGCATGAACTGGACCGCCGAGCAGACCGTGCTGCGCAAGCGCCGCCTGCTGGCCCTGGCCGCCTCGGTGCTGCTGCTGTTCGGCATTTATGGCGCCGGCATCGCCGCCATCATGGTCCGTCCGACGATGTAAGGCCGGTTGGCCAACAAGGAGCAAATGTGAGCATTATCGAAAAAGCGGCCAGCCGCATCGACCAGCAGCGCCAGAACGCTGCTGCCACCCCTGCCGCCGTGATCGTGGCGGATCCGCTTGACCCCATCACCACCGATGCGGCCTTCGTATCGGCGCGCGCCCCCGAGGCCGCTCACGCTGCGCAGGCGACTGCGCCGGACGTCGCCCCGGCAGTCGCCACCGGTGCGGCCCCTGCCGTTGCCTCGACCACGGGCCGCCACAGCACCCGCCGCATCGAACTCGACCTGGCGCGCATGCGCGAGCTGGGCATGGTCACTGCCGCCGGCGGCCGCACGAACCTGCTGGAAGAATTCCGGATCATCAAGCGTCCTCTGCTCAAGCGTGCTTTTGCCGAGCGCAGCCCGAAAGACAATCCGGGCAACCTGATCATGGTGACGAGCTCGCTGCCGGGCGAAGGCAAGACCTACAGCGCGATCAACCTGGCGATGAGCATCGCCATGGAACTCGATCACACCGTGCTGCTGGTCGATGCCGACGTCGCGCGTCCTTCGGTGCTGCGCACGCTCGGCCTGCCGGCCCAGCGCGGCCTGATGGACATCCTGCTCGACGATACGCTGGACCTGTCGGACGTCATGCTGCGCACCAACGTCGACACGCTGTCGATCTTGCCAGCCGGCACGAGCACGCCACGTGCGACCGAACTGCTGGCCAGCTCGACCATGACGGCGATGGTGCACGAACTGGCGCACCGGTATCCGGACCGCGTGATCATCTTCGATTCGCCGCCGCTGATGCTCACCAGCGAATCGCGGGTGCTGGCCAGCCACATGGGCCAGATCATCGTGGTGGTGGAAGCCCAGACCACGACCCAGCACGCGGTCAAGGAAGCGCTGCAGCAGCTCGAAGGCATGGCCAACGTCAATCTCCTCTATAACAAGACCAGGGATATTCCTGGCATTGAAGAAACGTATGATTACCACTATGGCTAAAGGGCGCGCCAGCCTTTCCGTGCCGCGCCTGGCGCCATTGGCGGCAGCAGCAATGCTGCTGGCCGCGTGCCCGGCGCAAGCGGAATGGCGCGTCACGCCGTTGTTGCTGGTCAGCGAAATCTGGACCGACAACGTCAATCTGACCGCCGACGAATTCGCGCACAGCGACCTGATCACGCAGGTATCTCCGGGCATCCGGGTCGTCAACCGCAGCCGGCGCCTGACGGTCGACGCCACCGCCCAAATGCACGGGTTCGCCTACCTGCACGACAGCGACAAGCGCAACCTGGCCGACCCCGGCATGATCGGCGCCGCGGACAGCACCTCGAATACACAGCGCACCTACAGCGGCAACCTGAAAGGCGAGCTGCTGTCCGACCTGCTCTTCGTCGAGGCCACCGCCGCCCGTGGCCAGCAGAGCATCTCTGCATTCGGCCCGCGCACGGGCAACGACCTGTATTCGAACCGCAACCGTACCGAGATCGATACCTGGAGCATCAGCCCCTACCTGACCCACCGCTTCGGCAGCTTCGCCTCGGGCATGCTGCGCTACACGCGTGACTCGGTCGGCGGCGGCGACGTGATTGGCTACAGCAACACCGGCGGCGACACCATCCAGGCGACGCTGACCAGCGGCGCCTCCTTCAAGACCGTCACTTGGGGCACGACCTACGTGAAGCAGAAACTGGGCGGCGCGGATTACGGCGACTCGTCGAGCGAAAACCTGTCCACCAACCTGCGCTACGTGCTGAGCCCGCGCTTGTCGCTGCTGGCCAACGCCGGCTACGACCGCTACAGCTACGAAGGCATGGGCGGTGGCGATCAGGGCGCCAACTGGTCGCTCGGCTTTGCCTGGTCGCCTTCGCTGCGCACGAACCTGCAGGCCACGCTCGGACGTCACTTCTACGGCACCACCGGCACGTTGTCGGCGCTGCACCGTTCGCGTCACACGACCTGGAACATCAGCTACGACGATATCGTGACGACCTCGCGCGAGCAGTTCCTGCTGCCCTCGACGCTCGACACGGCCAACCTGCTCAACAGCATGTTCGCCACGGCCTACCCGGATCCGGTCGAGCGCCAGCGCATCGTCGCCGCCTACATCCAGGCCAACGGCCTGCCGACGTCACTGACCGACAGCGTCAACTATCTGAGCAATCGCTTCGTGCGCCAGAAATCGCTGCGCGCATCGATGGGATACAGCAGAGGGATCAGCAATGCCGTGGTCTCGGTGTACGCCAACGACCGCAACGCCTTGTCCGATCAGCAAAGCGACAGTCCGCTGCTGGGCGTCGGGCAGACCAACCTGAACGATAGCGTGCGACAGTATGGCTTCGACGCGAGTTATACGTATCGGCTCAGTTCCCGTTCCAACCTGACCGCTGGCTACGACTTCAACCGAAGCGATTCCCGTTCGGGCGGGTACGAAGACAACCAGCGCACGCTGCGCCTTGGCGTGTCCCGCCGCTTCGGCGATCTCGTCGCCGCGGCCGACCTGCGTCGTCGCAGCGGCTCCATCGGCCGCTGGAACGACGACGGCGCCACCGGTAACGGCACCTATACCGAGCACGCCATAGTGGCGAGCCTGTCCATGCAGTTCTGAGAGCTACGACAATCACGATGTACGAAACCTATTACGGCCTGTCGGCCAAGCCATTCCAGCTGCGCCCCGATCCGCACTTCTTCTACGGCTCGAAGGGCCACAAGCGCGCCATGGCCTACCTCGAGTACGGCCTGTCGCAGGGCGAAGGCTTCATCGTCATCACGGGCGAAGTCGGCGCCGGCAAGACCACGCTCGTGCGCAACCTGCTCGGTCACCTGCCGCATGACCAGATCATCGCCGCGCACATCGTCAACACCAGCCTCGACCCGGAAGACACGCTGCGCATGGTGGTCTCGAGCTTCGGCCTGCCGTACGAAGGCCAGAGCAAGGCCGAACTGCTCAACCGCCTCGAACAGTTCCTGCGCACCGTCGACCGCCAGGGCAAGCGCGCCCTGCTCGTGATCGACGAAGCCCAGAACCTCAATGCCCGCACGGTCGAAGAACTGCGCATGCTGTCGAACTTCCAGACCGACGAGCGCTCGCTGCTGCAGACGTTCCTGCTTGGCCAGCCCGAGTTTCGCGCCACCCTGCACAGCCCCGGCATGCAGCAGCTGCGCCAGCGCGTGATCGCCAGCTACCACCTGGGCCCGATGGACGCGGCCGAGACGCGCGCGTATGTCGAGCACCGCCTGGCCACCGTCGGCTGGCAGGGCATGCCGTCGTTCGACGACGGCGCGCACGCGGTGATCTACGCCTACAGCGGCGGCATCCCGCGCAAGACCAACACGCTGATGGACCGCGTGCTCCTGATGGGCTATCTGGAAGAACTGCAGGCGTTCACCGAAGCGCACATCAACGACGTGGTGCGCGACATCTCGGAAGAATTCGATGCGCCCGACGCCGACGATTTGATTGATGCGCAAGCCGGCCACAAGACGGTCGACGGCCACGCCAACGAACTGCACCCGGGCGAACGCCGCGCCAGCGTCGAGCAGCTCGACGAGCGCATGATGCGCCTCGAGAAGTCGATCGTCTCGGTGTTGTCGATCCTGAAGAAAATCGCGGCCACGCCACCGACTGCCGCCGGCGCCGCGCCCCACCACCCGGACCATCAGGAGTAACACCCCATGAAAATGACCGCTCCCGCAGCCCGGCCGCGTCCAGCGCCGGGTGAAAAAATCCGCAATGCCATGACCTGCGACGTGGAAGACTACTTCCAGGTCTCGGCGTTTGCTCCGTACATCGACCGCGCCAGCTGGCCGACCCGCGAGTGCCGCGTCGAAGCCAATATGGAACGCATCCTGGCGCTGTACGAACGCGAAGGCGTGCGCGCCACCTTCTTCACGCTGGGCTGGATCGCCGAGCGCTATCCCGCCATGGTGCGCCGCATCGTCGAGGCCGGCCACGAGCTGGCCAGCCACGGCTACGGCCACCTGCGCGCGTCGGACCAGAGCCGCGCCGAATTCGACAACGACATCCGTTCGGCCAAGGCGCTGCTGGAAGACATCGGCGGCCAGCAAGTGGTCGGCTACCGCGCGCCGAGCTTTTCGATCGGCCACGCCAACCTGTGGGCGCTCGACGCGCTGCACGAAGCCGGCTACAAGTACAGTTCGAGCATCTACCCGATCGCGCACGACCACTACGGCATGCCCGACGCGCCCCGTTTCGCGTTCTACCCCAACGGCCCGGATGGCATCCTCGAAGTGCCGATCACCACGGTGAAAATGGCTGGCCGCCACCTGCCGGCCGGCGGCGGCGGCTACTTCCGCCTGCTGCCATACGCGCTGTCGCGCTGGATGATGGAAAAGGTCAACCGCGAAGACGGCGAGTCGGCCCTGTTCTACTTCCACCCGTGGGAAATCGACACCGACCAGCCGCGTCCCGAGGGCCTGGGCGCCAAGGCGCGCTTCCGTCACTACGTCAATATCGACCGCATGGAGCGCCGCCTCGAGCAGCTGGCGCGTGATTTCAAGTGGGACCGCATGGACCGCATCTTCCTGGACAAGCCATGAATTCGATCATCGAAGCGGCGCAAGCCAGGCGCGCGGCGCCAGTTGTCGCCGCCGCCGGGCCGCAGACGCTGCATTTGATGACGCCGCAGAGCGCGGCGCGCTGGGACGCGTTCGTGCGCGCCTGCCCCGAGGCCACCTTCTTCCACCTGTCTGGCTGGCAGTCGGTGATCGAGCAGTCGTTCGGCATCAAGACCTGGTTCTATTTCGTCGAGCAGGACGGTCAGATCCAGGGCGTGTTGCCGCTGGCCGAGATCAAGAGCCGCTTGTTCGGCCATTCGCTCGGCGCGATGCCGTTCTGCGTGTATGGCGGCGTGGCCGCCATACACGACGGCGCGCGCCTGCTGCTCGACGGCGCCGCCGATGCGCTGGCGCGCCAGCTTGGCGTGGGCCACCTGGAATACCGCGCCATGGAGCGCGCGCACCCGCATGACCCGAGCTGGCTGACCAAGGAACTGTACGTCACGTTCCGCAAGGAGATCAGCGCCATCGACGAAGAAAACCTGAACGCCATCCCGCGCAAGCAGCGCGCGATGGTGCGCAAGGGGATCAAGCTCGGCTTGAAGGGCGTGGTCGAGGACAACGTCGACCATATGTTCACGGCCTACGCCCACAGCGTGCTGCGCCTGGGCACCCCAGTGTTCCCGAAGAAGTACTTCGCGCTGCTGCAGAAAACCTTCGGCGCCGAATGCGAAGTGCGCTCGATTTATACGCAGGACGATCGCCTGGTCGGCTCGGTGCTGTCGTTCTACTGGCGCGACGAAGTGGTGCCCTACTACGGCGGCGGCATGGACCTGGCGCGCGAAGTGGCGGGCAACGATTTCATGTACTGGAACCTGATGCAGGCCGCCGCCGCCCGCGGTTGCCGCCTGTTCGACTTCGGCCGCAGCAAACTGGGCACCGGCGCCTACGACTTCAAGAAGAACTGGGGCTTCGTCGCCACGCCGCTGCCGTACGAGTACAAGCTGTACGCCACCGATGCGCTGCCGGACAATAACCCGCTGAACCCGAAGTACCAGTTGTTCATCAAGGTCTGGAAAAAGCTGCCGCTGCCGGTGGCGAACTTCCTCGGGCCTTACATCGTGCGCAACCTGGGCTGACAACGTGCAAGACCTGCTGCTGCTGATTCACCGCATCCCGTACCCGCCCAACAAGGGCGACAAGATCCGCTCCTACCATCTGCTCAAGCACCTGGCGCGCGACTACCGCGTGCACCTGGCCACGTTTGTCGACGATGCCGATGACTGGCAGCACGTGCCGACGGTGGAGGCGCTGTGCGCCAGCAGCCATTTCGCGTCCTTGCATCCCGTGCGCGCACGCGTGCGCAGCCTGGGCGCGCTGGTGAAGAACCGTTCGCTGTCGCTCGATTATTACCAGGACGCCGGCATGGCGCGCTGGGTCGACCAGACGGTCGCCGCGCACAAGATCGAGCGCGTGATGGTGTTCTCGTCACCCATGGCGCAGTACGCCGACAAGCTGGCCGGGGCGCGTCGCGTGATCGACTTTTGCGACGTCGATTCGGACAAGTGGCGCCAGTACGCCGACAAGAAGTCGCCGCCAATGAGCTGGCTGTACCGGCATGAAGCGCGCCAGTTGCTGCGCTACGAGCGCCAGGTCGCCAGCGAATACGACGCGTCGCTGTTCGTCTCGGCGCCCGAAGCCGACCTGTTTCGCACCCTGGCCCCGGAGAGCATCGCGCGCATCGGCCACTTCAGCAACGGCGTCGATACCGAGTATTTCTCGCCCGAGCACGCGTTTGCCAGTCCATATGCCGCCGGTGAACGCGCGCTGGTGTTCACCGGCGCGATGGATTACTGGCCCAACGTCGACGCGGTACAGTGGTTTTGCGACGAGGTCTTCCCGGCCCTGCGCGCGCAAGACCCGGCGCTCTCGTTCTACATCGTCGGCTCGCGCCCCAACGCCCAGGTCCAGGCGCTGGGCAGCCTGCCTGGTGTGACCGTGACGGGCACCGTGCCCGACGTGCGCCCGTTCATTCGCTACGCCTGCGTGGCAGTGGCGCCGCTGCGCATCGCGCGCGGCATCCAGAACAAGGTATTGGAAGCGATGGCCATGGCCACGCCGACCGTGGTCTCGCCGCAGGCGCTCGAAGGCATCGACGCGCTGGCCGGCAGCGAGCTGGCGGTGGCCGACGGCGCGCCTGCCTGGATCGAAACCGTGGGCGCTCTGCTGGCGCGCCAGGGCCAGCTCAACACCATCATGGGCCGCGCCGCACGCGCGCGGGTCGAACATCACTACAGCTGGCCGAGCAATCTGGCCTGCATCGAGGAGCGACTGGAATGCACGTGACACCCCCATCCGGCATCGCCGGCGCGAACCTGGACACCGCCCTGGATGCCAACCTGGCCGCAACTCCCACGCCGCTGGCGCGCTCGAGCGCCATGCTGATCGCGCTGGCGCTGCTGGCGCCCTTCTTCCTGTACCTGGGCACCGCCGAATCGCTGGTCGCGATCTGGAACAGCTCCGAGACCTTCGCCCACGGCTACGCCATCCTGCCGATCAGCCTGTGGCTGATCTGGCGCCGGCGCGACGTGTTCGACGCGATTCCCGCGCGCCCGTGGGCGCCGGCCCTGATCCTGCTGGCGATGCTGGGCGCCGGCTGGCTGCTGGCGCGCATGGGCGAAGTGCAGGTGGTGATGCAGTACGCCTTTGTCGCCATGTTCCCGATCATCGCCCTGGCCATGCTCGGCCCGCGCCTGGCGGGGGCGCTTGCGTTTCCGTTGCTGTTCCTGCTGCTGGCGGTGCCGTTCGGCGAAGTGTTCGTCGGCCCCCTGATCAACCTGACCGCCGACTTCACCGTGTGGGCGGTGCAGGCCACCGGCATTCCGGTGCTGCGCAACGGCACCCGCTTCGACCTGCCGACCGGTTCGTGGTCGGTGGTGGAAGCCTGCAGCGGCGTGCGTTACCTGATTTCGTCCGTCACGCTGGGCTGCCTGTACGCCTACCTCACCTACCAGTCGACCAAAAAGCGTCTGCTGTTCGTGGCGGTGTCGATCGTCGTGCCGATCATCGCCAATGGTTTGCGCGCCTACATGATCGTGATGATCGGCCACTTGTCGGGCATGGAACTGGCCACCGGCGTCGACCACCTGATCTACGGCTGGTTGTTTTTCGGCCTGGTGATGCTGCTGATGTTCTGGATCGGCAGCTTCTGGCGCGACGACGAGCCGCTGCCCGCAAGCGAATTGCCGGTTGCAGCGCGTACCCGCCGCGATGGCGTGCCCCCTGTCAGCACGGCCCGCATGGCCGCGATGTGCGCCGCCGTGGTGGCCGTGACCGCGCTGTGGCCGGGCTTTGCCCGCTACAACGACGCAGCCAACCTGAACCCGCAGCCGGTGCAACTGACGAGCGTGTCGATCGGCTGGCCGCAGGTAGCGCCATTTACTGGCTGGACGCCGCGCTGGGTCGATCCGGATGCCACCTACCGCGCCACCTTCCGCAACACCGAGGCGATGGGGCCGGTCGCGCTCGACATCATGTACTACCGCAACCAGCGCAACGGCAAGGCCCTGATCAGCTCCATCAATATGCTGGCCGAGCCGGACGACGCCTGGCATGCGCTCGGTGGTTCGGCGCGCAGCGAAACGATAGGCGGCAAGCCGGTCACGCTGCGCGAGACGCGGATGACTGGCCCGGGTGGGCAGTTCCTGGTATGGCAGTGGATGTCGATCGACGGCCACCTGACCTCGAACAACTACGTCGGCAAGCTGCTGCAGGCCCAGGCCAAGCTGCGCTTCCGCGGCGACGACGGCGCCGTCGTGCTGATCTCGGCGCCGGTGCGCGACGACCAGGAAGCAGCGCGCGCGGCCCTGCGTGCCTTCATGGCGGGCGAAGGCGAGGCGATCGAACGCGCGCTGGACCACGCGCGCGCGCATTGAACGGGAACGCACCAGACATGCACAGCGACTTGTCCGTGCTGAACGCCCAGCGGCCGCTGGTGATTCACCTTGTGTATTCGCTCGATGTTGGCGGGCTCGAGACGCTGCTGGTCGACTGCATCAACCGCATGCCCGCCGAAAAATACCGGCATGCGGTGGTATGCCTGACCCGCTACAGCGCGTTCGCCGACAAGATCACGCAACCGGGCGTCGAACTGTATGCGCTCAACAAGCCGCCCGGGAACGGGCTGCGCGTGCACGTCGATTTCTGGAAGCTGATGCGGCGCCTGCGCCCGACGATCCTGCACACCTACAACCTGGCGGCGATGGAATACTGCTTCACGGCCGCCGCCGCCGGCGTACCGGTGCGCATCCACGCCGAGCATGGCCGCGACGCGTCCGATCCGCATGGCCTGAACCGCAAGCACAACGTCCTGCGTCGCCATCTTGCGCCGTTCATCGACCGCTATGTGCCGGTATCGGACGATTTGCACCGGTGGTTCGCGGAGGTAGTCGGCATCCCGGCGGCCAAGAATCACCTGATCAAGAACGGCGTCGACACCGCGCGCTACGCCCCGCGTGCGCAGGCCGGCAGCGCCGCGCCGTGGCGCGCTGGCGATATCGTCATCGGCGCCGTGGCGCGGGTGCAGGACGTCAAGAATCACCAGGGCCTGGTGGCCGCCTTCGCGCTGCTGCGCGAGCGCCTGCCGGCCCTGCGCGACCGGCTGCGCCTGACGATCGTCGGCGACGGCCCGTTGTACGGCCAGGTGAAGCAGCAAGTCAACGACGCCGGCCTGCAGGACGTGGTGTGGCTGCCCGGCGCGCGCGCCGACGTGGCCGACCTGCTGCACGGCTTTACCATCTTCGCCCTGCCCTCGCTGGCCGAAGGCACGCCGGTCTCGCTGCTCGAAGCGATGGCGTGCGGCTTGCCGTCGGTGTGTTCACGGGTAGGCGGCATTCCCGAAGTGGTCACCCATGACGTGCATGGTATCTTGGTGCCGGTGGAGGTCGAGGCGCTGGCCGACGCGCTCGCGCGCTACGTACAAGACCCGGCCCTCATGGCGCGCCACGGCGCAGCTGCCCGCGCGCGCATCGAAGACAAGTACAGCATGGCAGCCATGCTTGGCGCGTACACTGCGCTGTACGACGGCCTGTGCGCGCGCAAGGCCCGGTCGCGACAGCGCCCCACCGTCAACTCTTAACTACAGCGGGACCACAACAGCATGTGCGGAATAGTCGGCATTTTTGATACCCTCGGCAACCGGGAAATCGACCGCGCGGCCCTGGGCCGCATGAACGAGAGCCAGCACCACCGCGGGCCCGACGAGGGCGAGCTGTATCTGGAGCCGAGCATGGGCATGGGCCATCGCCGCCTGTCGGTGATCGACCTGGCCAGCGGCCAGCAGCCGATCGTCAACGCCGAGCGCGACGTGGTGATGGTGTTCAACGGCGAGATCTACAACTACCGCGAACTGCGCACGGAACTGCAGGCGCTGGGCTTTGTGTTTCGCACCAAATCGGATTCGGAGTCGCTGCTGCACGCCTACCAGGCCTGGGGCCCGGACTGCGTGCACCGCCTGCGCGGCATGTTCGCGTTTGCGATCTGGGATCGCAAGCAGCAAACCATGTTTTTGGCGCGCGACCATCTCGGCGTCAAGCCGATGTTCTATTCGCTGCTGCCAAACGGCCTGTTCGTGTTCGGCTCCGAGCTCAAGTCGATCATGACCCACCCCGAGCTGTCGCGCAAACTGAACCCTCGCGCGGTCGAGGATTACTTCGCCTTCGGCTACGTGCCCGAGCCGCACACCATCTTCCACAACGCCTACAAGCTGGCGCCAGGGCACCGCATCGTGATCAAGGCCGGCGCCCGCGAAGTCAGGCCCGAGCAGTACTGGGACGTGCCTTTCAAGCGCGCCCCGGCCCGCCCGATGCAGGACATCGAGCACGAACTGATCGAGCGTGTGCGCGAATGCGTGCAGAGCCAGACCGTGGCCGATGTGCCGCTGGGCGCCTTCCTGTCGGGCGGCGTCGATTCGAGCGCGGTCGTGGCGATGATGGCGCAGAACAATCCCGAGCCGGTCACCACCTGCTCGATCGGCTTCGACGACCCCGAATATGACGAATCGAAGTTCGCGAGCGAAGTGGCCACGCGCTACGGCACGACCCACCATGCGCAGATCGTCGACAAGGACGACTACGGCCTGATCGACACGCTGGGCCACCTGTACGACGAACCGTTCGCCGACAGCTCGGCGATCCCGACCTACCGCGTGTGCCAGCTGGCGCGCAAGCATGTGACGGTATCGCTGTCGGGCGACGGCGGCGACGAAAGCTTTGCCGGCTATCGCCGCTACCGCTTCGCGATGGCCGAACAGCGCGTGCGCGACAAGATACCGGCCGGCCTGCGCAAGCCGGTGTTCGGCACGCTGGGCAAACTGTATCCGAAGGCCGACTGGGCGCCGCGCATGTTCCGCGCCAAGACCACCTTCGAAGCGCTGGCGCGCGACACGGTCGAAGGCTACTTCCACGGCGTGTCGAAGATGCCGGATCGCGTGCGGGCGCAGCTGTTTTCGGATTCCTTCAAGCGCGAGCTGCAAGGCTACAGCGCAATCGAGGTTTTCCTCGGCCACGCCGCCAATTCACCGACGGACGATCCGCTGTCGCTGATCCAGTACCTCGACTTCAAGACCTGGCTGCCGGGCGACATCCTGACCAAGGTCGACCGCGCCGCGATGGCGCATTCACTCGAGGTGCGCGTGCCGCTGCTGGACCATACCTTCGTGGAATGGGCGTCCAGCCTGGCGCCGGACATCAAGCTCGGTGGCGGCGAAGGCAAGTACATCTTCAAGAAGGCGCTCGAGCCGTACCTGTCGCACGACGTGCTGTATCGCGCCAAGAAGGGCTTTTCGATTCCGCTGGCGGCCTGGCTGCGCGGCCCGCTACGCGACAAGCTGCGCGCTGCGGCGCTGTCGCCGCTGCTGCTCGATACGGGCATTTTCAACGAGCGCTTCCTGCGCGAGATGGTGGACCAGCACATCGCGGGAACGAGCGACCATAGCGTGGCGCTGTGGTCGGTGCTGATGTTCGAGACGTTCTTGCGGGTGAGCGCCAACCGCCCATAAATGCCGGCCTGCAGCAGCGGCCACGATTTCTCAATTATTTTCAAGATGGACGACGCCATGACCGCAATGCCGCGACTGATTGCCTTCTACCTGCCGCAGTACTACCCGGTGGCAGACAACGACAAATTCTGGGGCAAGGGATTTACCGAGTGGACCAACACCGCCAAAGCGCGGCGCCGCTTCCCCGGCCATTACCAGCCCCACGTGCCGGCCGATCTTGGCTTCTATGATTTGCGCGTGGCTGAAACACGCCAGGCGCAGGCAGACCTGGCCCGCCAGTACGGCATCGAAGGCTTCTGCTATTACCACTACTGGTTCGGCAACGGCAAGCGCGTGCTCGAGCGCCCCTTCGCCGAAGTACGCTCGTCGGGCGAGCCGGACTTTCCGTTCTGCCTGTGCTGGGCGAACGAGACCTGGAGCGGCGTCTGGCACGGCGCCGAAAACCGTGTGCTGATCGAGCAACTGTATCCGGGCCCCGAGGACGACCAGCGCCATTTCGACGAATTGCTGCCCGCCTTCCAGGACAAGCGTTACATGAAAGTCGATGGCAAGCCGATTTTCCTCGTCTACCGTCCGTTCAATATCAAGGACACCGAAGCGACGATCGCACGCTGGCGCATGATGGCCGCACAGGCCGGCTTGCCTGGCATTTACTTCGTCGGGGTGTGCGCCGTGGGGCAGCCGAATCCGGAAGATGTCGGGTTCGATGCATCGATCCACCACGGCAATGCGCCGCTGCGTCCATGGGGCAGCTGGAAGAACCCGGTCACGATGATCAAGAACGCCACCCTGCGTCGCCTGGGGATTCCGACGATCCACGATTACGAACGCTCGATCAAGTACTTCGTGCCCGACAGCCTGCCGGCGACGCGCTATCCGTCGGTGATCAATGGCTGGGACAACACCGCGCGCAGTGGCGCACGGGGCCTGGTGTTGCAAGGAACGACGCCGCAGCTGTATGGCCGCGCGCTGAAAAAAGCGTTCGACGTGACGCGCGATCGCCAGCAGCATGCGGATGCGCGCCTGATCTTCCTGAAATCATGGAACGAGTGGGCCGAAGGCAATCACCTGGAGCCGGACTTGAAGGACGGGCACGGCTATCTGCAGGCTGTGGCAACGGAGCTGGAGCGGGAACGCGTTCGTCTCGGACAGGTATCGGCGGCGCCGGTGCTGACCCAGGCTGCCTGAAAAAAAACATCGGCCCATCCTGAATTGCCGATTCAGGATGGGCCGATGCCATTCACGACCTTGCGCGGCCCGATCAGGCGCGCGTGGGCGCCCAGTCGCGGTACCAGGCCCAGAAACTGGCCAGTCCGGTGGCTAGCGGCGTAGTCGGCGCAAAGTCCACCCAGGCCTTGAGCTTGGCGATCGACGCATGCGTGGCCGGCACGTCGCCCGGCTGCATCGGCAAGAACTCTTTGTCCGCCTCGACGCCCATCACGTTTTCAAGCGTGCGGATGAACTCGAGCACCTGCACCGGATTGTGGTTGCCGATGTTGAACACCGTGTGCGGCGCACTCGTCGCCGTTGCTGGCGTCGGCTTGAACAGCAGGCGCACCACGCCCTCGACGATGTCGTCGATATACGTGAAGTCGCGCGTGAGCAAGCCTTCGGCGAACACGGGAATCGTGGCGCCGCGCAGCATTTTCTCGGCAAAGC
>Ga0265797_10001121_pt1 | contig 47933 bp, 43 predicted proteins | sample P2T30metagenome_FD_192433 | JGI IMG/M metagenome (GOLD analysis project Ga0265797, IMG submission 192433) | Plant litter microbial communities from East Loma Ridge, Irvine, California - P2 T30 | ecosystem: Environmental > Terrestrial > Plant litter > Unclassified | place: USA: California...
CCCGTCCACCGCCGGCCTTGCCACCCTTGACCGGCCAATGGCTCACCGGCTCCCTCGCCCCCATCGACTACTGGCTGTACCTCCCACGCACGGTCCCCGACAACGTGACCCAGCGCGGCTGGCCCCTGGTCGTCATGCTCCACGGCTGCCACCAGAGCGCACCCGAATTCGCCGAAGGCACGCGCATGAACCGCCTGGCCGACGCCAAGGGTTACGCCGTGTTGTATCCCCAGCAAACGCTCAGCGCGCACCCGCACCGCTGCTGGCGCTGGTACGACCGCGCGACCCAGGAGGGCGGTGGCGATACCGCGCTCCTTGCCGCTCTCATTGAACAGGTAATTAAAAGATTTCCGATCGATCGCTGCCGCATCTATGCCTGCGGCCTGTCCGCCGGCGCCGGCATGGCGGCCGTGCTGGCGCTCAATCATCCGGAACTCATCGCCGCGATCGGCCAGCATTCCGGCCCCGTGTTCGGCGCCGGCCATAGCCAGATGGGCGCCCTGCACGTGATGCGCCACGGCGCGCCGCTGGGGGCCGATGCGGCGATCGGCAACCTGCTCGAACGCCGCAGTGCGCTGGCGGTCGATGGTGGGCAGATCCTGCCGATGCCGCCGATGCCGCCCATGCCGGCAATCCTGATCCAGGGCGCGCTCGATCAAGTGGTCCATCCCGTCAACCAGGAGCACCTGGCGCGCCAATGGCTGCAGTTGAATGGCTTGCCGGCCGGGCCGGCGACGAAGGTCACCGTGAAACCGGCCGGCCGCAGCGGTGGTCGCAGCACCAACGCGCTCGAACTGCACGATTACCTGGTGGGGCGCAAGCTGATGCTGCGCGTGGCGCGCATCGCAGGGCTCGGTCATGCCTGGAGCGGCGGCGACGCGTCCCTGAAGTTCAATGCCGGCGCCGGGCCGGATGCGAGCCGCATGGTGCTCGCGTTCTTCGGCCGGCACCGGCGCCAGGCTTGAGTCCGGCGCGTCAGAACACCGCTTGCAGCGTCGCCGTTACATTACGCGGTTCGCCGTACCAGTTGCTGCCCGACAAACTGCCCAGCGTGCGGTAGTAGTGCTTGTCGAAGACGTTGTTCAGATTGACCGACGCCGTCAGGTTGCGGTTGATCTGATACGCGAGGCGGCCCGACCACACGGCATAGCCGCGCTGTTCCAGGCGCACATTGGTGGCGGTCTTGTAGCTCACGCTCTGCGCATTGACGCCGCCGCCGATGCTCCACGGCGTGCCGGCCGGCTGCCAGGTAGTCCAGATGCGCGCCAGGTGGCGCGGCGTGAACGTCGACAGCGGCTGGTTCTCGTTCGCGCTCGGCAGGCCGGTGGCGGTGCGGTCGCGCAGGTACTTCGTCTGGTTCCAGGTGTAGCCGGCGCTGGCTTGCCAGCCCGGCGCTAGCATGCCGGACAGTTCCGCGTCCAGGCCCTGGCTGCGCACTTCGCCTTCGGCCACGAAGCAGGCGCCGCCCGTCGGCGAACCGGCGCACGGCGATGGATTGAACGGATCGCTCTGCGAGCGATTTTCTTCCTGGATGCGAAATACCGCCAGCGACGCGTTCAGGCGGCCGCCGTACAGCGCGCCCTTGATGCCGGCCTCGATATTGCCGCCAGTGGCCGGATCGAGCCGGTCGCCGTTGGCGGTGAACTGGGTCGCCTGCGAACGGAAGATCTCGGCGTAGCTCAGGTAACCCGTCCATTCGGGCGCGAAGTCCCAGGTCAGCGCGCCGTAGGGGGTGACTTCGCCATCCTGCTTGTACGGCTGGGTGGTCAGGGCGCCGGTGACCAGGTTGCGGGTCGAGCTTTCCCAGTTGCTGACACGGCCGCCGGCGATCAGCTTGACGGTATCGGTCAGCGCGAAGCGCAGCGAGGCGTAGACGCCGGACTGCTCGAGCTCGGTCAGCGTACGGGTGCCGGCACGTGCGATCGTGGTGGGCAGCACGGCGTAGTCGAGCGGGTTGAAGGTGTACGGGTTGATGATCGGATTGGCCACGGCGTACAGCTGGCTGGTGTTGTCGAAGTCGCGCTGCGACCAGTTCGCGCCGATCAGCACCTCGTGGCGGCGGCCCAGGGCGTTGAAGCCGCCCTCGAGCGTCAGGTCGGCCCCGGTCTGCTCGCCGACCAGATTGGCGCGAAACGACGACAGGCTCGGGCCCAGGTTGGTCACCGGATTGACGACGCCGAAGGCCGCGCCGCTGACGTCGTGGTTGTTCTCGCGCATGCGTGACACGGCCAGGCGCAGCTTCCAGTCGTCATTGAAACTGTGCTGCAGGTCGGCGAAGGCAGTGTTGGATTTGACGTCGACCCGCGACCAGGCGGCATTCAGGTAGGTCGAACGCGGCAAGCCCAGGTCGGCGCCGGTCGAGAAGCGCGGCAGGCCGCCGTAGAACGGCAGCGATTTATTGCGCTCGTAGTGCACACCGGCGCCCATGGTGGTCGACGGCGACAGGTCGGCTTCGACGATCGCATACGCCACCGAACGCTTGCCTTCGGAGATGTCGTAGAAAAATTCGCGGTCCTCGTGAGTCGCGACCACGCGCGCGCGCACGGTACCGCTCTCGTTCAGCACACGGCTGGCGTCGACCACGCCGCGGTAGTTGTTCCAGCGCCCGGCACTTGCCTGGCCCTCGATCCGGTTGGTCTTGAGCGGGCGCTTGCGCACCAGGTTGACCGTACCGCCCGCGGTGCCCGAGCCGTTGAACAAGCCGGCCGGCCCGCGCAGCACCTCGACGCGCTCGAATACCGACAGGTCGGGGCTGATCAAAAAGCCATTGTTGCGCTGGGTCGTCACGCCGTCGTACTGGATGTTCTCGACCTCGAAGCCGCGCGAATAGTAGCGCCGCTCGATGCTGCTGCCTTGCTCGACGATCAGACCGGTCACGTTGGCCAGCGCCTCGTCCAGCGTGCGCAGGTTCTGGTCGTCCAGGCGCTGGCGCGTGACCACCGAGACCGACTGCGGCGTTTCGCGCAGCGTGCGGCTGCCCTTGGCGACCGAGGCGCCGTCGACCGTGTAATCGCTGTCCAGGCGGTCGGCCGAAATCTGCACGGTGGTCGGCGCAATGGGTGCGTCGAGCGGGGCATCGGCGGCGTGCGCGGCGTGGATCGGATAGGCGAGGGCGAGTGCAAGCGCGAGCGGCAGGCGCATCGGAATAGTCATGCTGGTCTTTTTCAGGGCAGGTGGGCGGCTAAATGCAAATCAATAGAATGCAAATGAGAGTGATTCGCATTCTCTGACATATTTAAGATTCATGCAATATGTATGAGCAGCAGCGCAGCTTGATGACAAGCCGGTGGGTGACTTACAGGTGACGCACTTCGGCTGGCGCCGTGTCCCAGTTGTCATTGCGGCCATCGATATGGCGCACTGGCGCCGCCATCAGCGCGTCGACCGGCAGGTCGTCGAGGCTGGCGACCGTTACCGCAATGAACGGACCCGAGCGGAGAGACGCGCCGGTGGTAAACACATTGATGCCGCAGGTGCCGCAAAAATTGTGGCCGTCGCGCCTGGTGTGGAAGCGGTATTCGCGCAGCGCATCGTGGCCCTGCAGCAGGCGAAACGCGGTCGGCGCGATGACCACCGCCCAGAACCGCATCTTGCTGCATACCGAGCAATTGCACTTGACGGTGCCGGCGGCCAGGTCGATGTCCGCCTCGTAGCGCACCGCGCCGCAGTGGCAACTACCGTGGAAGGTGGTCATTCGGCCGCCGTGGCGTGTCGCTGCGCCCAGGCGGCGCGCGCGAGCGCATAGGTCGCGGCGGGCTTGCCATGCCAGACTTCCTCGCCGCGATACGTCATGCCCAGCTTTGCCATCACGCGCCGCGACGCTGTATTGGCCGGCTCGCAGATGGCGCACAGCAGTGGCGCGTTCAGGTCGGCGAAGGCATGGCGCGCCATGCGCTCGGCCGCCTCGATCGCATAGCCGCGGCCCCAGCGGTCGGGGCGCAGGCGCCAGCCGATTTCGTGCGGGTTGGCCGTGTTCTGTTCGAGATGCTGGATGCAGCCGGCCCCGATCAGTTCACCCGAATCGCGTTCGATCAGGCTCCACCACGCATACCCGAGCGTCTGCCAGCGGGCCGCCACCCGCGCGATCGCGGCGCGCGTTTCGTCGGGTGTCTCGGGCTGACCCGAGATGAAGCGCATGACGGTCGGATCGCTGTTAAGCAGGCGCAGACCATCGTAGTGGGCATCCTGCATCGGCTCGAAGCGCAGTCGGGCGCTTTCCAGGATGGTCATACGCTTACGCGCTCACTTCGGCGCAAAACTCCTCAAGCAAGCGCAGGCCTTCGGGCCAGTCGCCATGGCCGGAGTCGGTCGTGACGTGGCCGGCGTCGCCGATTTCGACCAGCCGGCTGCCCCAGGCGTCGGCAAAGGACCGGGTGCGTTCAAGGCTGGCGAACGGATCGTTGGCGCTGGCCACGATCATGCTGGGAAATGGCAGGGGCGTGCGGGGAATCGGCGCCCAGTTGCCGGCAGGGATAGGAAACGATGGCCGCTCGACGTCGCTGGGGGCGACCAGGAAGGCGCCGGCCACTTTCAAGGGCGAATCAGACAGCGCCCAGTGCGCGACCAGCATGCTGCCCAGACTATGCGCGACCAGCACCGGTGCGCCGTTGCAGCCGGCGATGGCTTCTTCCATTTCGGCCACCCACTCGTCGCGCTCGGGATTGGTCCAGTCGCGGTGCTCGGCGCGGCGCCATTGCGGATAGCGTTCGTGCCACAGCGATTGCCAGTGGCGGGGCCCCGAGTTGAACAGGCCGGGCAGGATCAGTACGTCACACTTCATCTTGTTTCTCCTTGATGGGAACGGGCCGCGCCGACGCCGGGCGGCTGGGACGGCCGCAACGGGCGCGCCAGATGCTCGAACCCGCGCCGGAACGCATCCTTGCGCTGCTCGGTGAGCATGCCGAGCACGGCGGTTGCAACGGCGACGGCCACAGCCAGGGCCAGCACGTCGGCCATGCTGGCGGGATCATGCGGGTACAGCGTTGGCCAGCCGATCAGCACCAGCGCATGCGACAGGTACAGCGTCAGCGTATAGGCGGCGAACAGGCGGATGGGACGCGCCACGCGCAGCAGTCCCGTGAAGCCGGCGAAGCGGGCACAGGCGAAGTTCAGGCAGACGATCAGGCCGAAGGCGTAGTCGGCCAGGAAGCGGTCGGCGTTGCCCAGCGCGACGTGTTGACCGAGCCAGCTGGCGCGGCCGGCGGCGCGCAGCAGTTCTTCGACGCCGCTCGCCTCGTACGCCACCAGCAGCACCATGCTCAGCGCCCAGCCAGCGCGCGCCACTGTCAGGCTGAGCGCGTAGCGCGCCTGCCAGTGATACAGCGCGACGCCGGCCAGCCACACCGGCAGCAGCAGCCACAGCTTGTAGCCCATGACGGCCAGCACCAGGCCGATCGCCGGCAACCGCCACGGCCGACGCACATAGCAGGCGACGCCGAACAGCACATAGAACCAGACCTCGTAGTTGAGCGACCACCAGGGCGCGAGCCAGGGCGGATGTTCGGACAGGCGCCACAGGTCGCCCATGAACAGCAGGTGGAACGGGACATAGAACCAGGGCCTGGCCACCTGGTAGCCCGCGTCCATGCCGGGCACATGCGGGCCCTGGCTCAGGTAAGCGCACAGGAAGCCCAGCAGCAGCACGGGCAGGGCGACCGAATAGATCCGGGCGGCGCGCGCGACGGTGAAGTCGAGCGCATCCGGGCGGCGCATCTGGGTGGTATAAGCGATGACGAAGCCGGACAGCACGAAGAAGGCCATGACCGATTCGCGTCCAAGCAGCGTCCAGTGCTCGGCCCCGGGAATATTCACCAGCCTGAACATACGCATATGCATCAGCACCACGGCCAGCGCCGCCAGAAAGCGGACCAGGTCGAGGTAGACCGAAAACGGCTGGTCAAGGGGAGTGGGGGGCGTGCGCATGGTGTTAATAGTAAAGCAAAACCTTTACAGGGTAACTTTTGGCCGGGGCGGGACGCTTCAAAAAAGAATTTCGAATTTTTTTGCCGCGGGCCCTAAAGTTCCCGTCGACCCATCCGATAACGATCTTAGATAGGCGGCGATCCGCTGAAAATAATGCAAATTTTTTTCGGATCACCCTAAAGTTGGCTACCACCCTGCCGTTAATGGATGAGCAAGCAGCGTGATGGGCAGGTAGAGCTGGCGGAAGAAGTTGAAAAATATTTTCAAACTGACCCTAAAGTTGCTCAGCCGGCTGCCGTTAAAGATAAAACGGCTATTGCCGCGTAGCAAAATTGCGACAAATCACATTTGTTGCTGAAGATCATCAGGGCGCTGTCCTGCGCCAAAATAGCCCCGGTTTCTACCCGGGCTTCATAGGGAACCAGATGGGTTTGTCAGACAAACTCCTATGGCCCCGTATCGTCGTTCACTGACTGAAAATACAGACTTTCTCCAATTTGAGAATAGTTTCCTCAGAGTCAGAATCTATCTCATCGGCAACACAACGGCAGCCGAGACAACGACCGGAGAGAGAAAATGACGATGAACGACATGATGGCTGAAATTCGCGACGCTAACCTGAGCTACCTGATGCTTGCTCAGCAGATGATCCGCGCCGACAAGGTCACCGCTATTTTCCGCCTGGGCGTCTCGGCCGACATCGCTGACCTGATCGAAGGCATGAGCAATGCCCAGATCCTGAAGCTCGCCGGCGGCAACATGATGCTGGCCCGCTTCCGCTTCGACGACAGCGCGATCCTGTCGATGCTGACGAGCCACACGAAGGAACGCAGCCTGGCCCAATCGCACGCCGCCATCCTGATGGCCGGCCAGCCAGTCGAAGAGATCGTATAATCCTTGCCAGCGGTCTTGCTGTAAGGCCGACCGTCCAGAGCAGGGAGTTGTACCGCCATGAGCAAAAAGAGCGTCGTCACCGAAGCGCAGGAAATCCAGCTCGCCATTGAACTGATTACCCTGGGCGCACGCCTGCAACTGCTCGAGACCGAAGTCTCGCTGTCGCGCGAACGCTTGCTCAAGCTGTACAAGGAACTCAAGGGTGTCTCTCCACCCAAGGGCATGCTGCCGTTCTCGACGGACTGGTTCCTGACCTGGCAGCCGAATATCCACTCGTCGTTGTTCATCAATATCCACCAGTTCCTGGTGGAGCATGCCGGCGCCACCGGCATCCAGGCTGTGATGAAAGCCTACAAACTCTACCTCGAACAGATGCCGCCGGCGCCGAACGAAGAGCCGCTGCTCTCGCTCACGCGCGCCTGGACCCTGGTGCGCTTCTTCAATGGCGGGATGCTGCAACTGGCTCCATGCAGCAAATGCCAGGGCAAGTTCATCGTCAATGCCCTCGACCTCAACAGCGACTACCTGTGCGGCCTGTGCCACATGCCCTCGCGCGCCGGCAAGACCCGCAAGGCCAGGGAAGCGCTCGACCAGGCCCGGGCGGACGAACAGGCCGACCAGGACGCCGGCAGCCTCGATCCGGCCTCGAACCGGCCTGATTAAGCGCGTCGGCAGCCGCCCTTGTCAGCATCGTCTTCACCTTCCTCGCCCCGGCGCCTGCTGGGCGTTCCCGCGATCCGGGCATTGTTGCTCCAGCTCGCCGCGTTTCCCCTGACCCTTGCCGTGATCTACCTGCTCGCCACCGGCGGCCTGGTGGTCTCGTACTGGCATGTCGCCCTGGTCCAGGGTGTGCTCGCCGCCGGCCTGACCTGGTGGCGCGGCCTGGCCATCTGGTGGCGCGCGATCCAGTTCGGCTTCCCCCTTGCCCTGCTGGCCACCAGCACCCTGGCGATTCCGCCGCTGGCGTTCCTGGCGATCTTCGTGTTCCTGTTGCTGCTGTACTGGTCGACTTATCGCACCCAGGTGCCGTATTACCCGTCCGGGCGCAAGGTGTGGGAAGCGGTCGACGCCGCGCTGCCGCAGGGCAGGGCGCTGCGCGTAATCGACATCGGCAGCGGCATCGGCGGCCTGGTGCTGGCGCTGCAGCGCCGCCGGCCCGATGCGCGCATCGAAGGTATCGAGCTCGCGCCGCTCCCGTGGCTGGCCAGCTTCATGCGCGCCCGACTGGCGCGCAGCCCGGCCGCGTTTATTCGCGGCGATTATGAAAAACTCGACCTGGGTGAGTACGACGCCGTGTTCGCCTATCTGTCGCCGGCCGCGATGGGCGCGCTGTGGCGCAAGGCGGCGCGCGAGATGCGTCCCGGCTCGATGCTTTTTAGTTACGAATTTATCGTTGTCGGGCAGACACCAACTCGTGTTGTGCATCCGTACACAGATGGGCCAGCTTTGTATATATGGGACTTTTAGGCGACAAATGGTGAGTTTCTCGGGTGGTTTTGCTTGCCCGTCTGCGTGACTCCAGCTAGAGTAGTTCCCTGCATAAACATTTTCTGAAATTGCCGGTTTCAAGTCGTCATGTCGCGACCTGAAAACTGGTTTTCTGGAGCTAAATCCCTTGCTAGTCATTGTTGGTTACATCATCGTCTGCGCCTGCGTCTTTGGCGGCTTTGCCCTGGCGGGCGGGCACCTCGCGTCCCTGTGGCAGCCAATCGAACTGTTGATGATCGGCGGCGCCGCCTTCGGCGCGCTGTTCGTCGGCAACAGCGGCAAGGCGATCAAGGCGACGCTCAAGGCGTTCCCGAGCATCTTCAAGGGCTCCAAGTACACCAAAGACATGTACATGGAACTCATGGCCCTGCAATTCGACGTGCTGTCAAAAGTGCGCAAGGAAGGCCTGATGTCGATCGAGGGCGATATCGAAGCCCCGGACGCCTCGCCCCTGTTTTCCAAGTACCCGGCCGTCGTGGCCGACCACCACATCATCGAATTCATGACCGATTACCTGCGCCTGATGGTGTCGGGCAATATGGACGCGATGCAGATCGAAAACCTGATGGACAACGAGATCGAGACGCACCACCACGAAGGCGCCATCCCGGCCCACGTGATCGCCAAGATCGGCGACGGCCTGCCGGCCTTCGGTATCGTGGCGGCGGTGATGGGCGTGGTCCACACGATGGAATCGGTGGGCTTGCCGCCGGCCGAGCTGGGCATCCTGATCGCGAAAGCGCTGGTCGGCACCTTCCTCGGTATTCTGCTGGCTTACGCGTTCGTCAGCCCGCTGGCCACCGTGCTGGAGCAAAAACTCGAAGAATCGACCAAGATGTTCCAGTGCGTGAAAGTCACGCTGCTGGCCAGCCTGAACGGTTACGCGCCGGCGCTGGCCGTCGAATTCGGCCGCAAGGTGCTGTACTCGACCGAGCGCCCGACCTTCGCCGAGCTCGAAGAACACATCAAGAAGAAGAAGTAAGCCGCAATGACCGCTTTCGACAAATCGATGGAACGCGATATGGGGGTGAGCCGTGGCTGACGACAACGCACGTCCCATCGTCATCAAGCGCATCAAGAAGGTGGCCGGCGGCCACCACGGCGGCGCCTGGAAGATCGCGTATGCCGACTTCGTGACCGCGATGATGGCGTTCTTCCTGCTCATGTGGCTGCTGGGCTCGACCGCCAAGGGCGACCTGGTGGGCATCTCGGAATACTTCAAGACCCCGCTGAAGGTGGCGATGCAGGGCGGCTCGGGTTCGGGCGACTCGTCGTCGGTGATCATGGGCGGCGGCGAAGACCTGACGCGCACCGCCGGCCAGGTCAAGCGCGGCGACTCTACGCCGGCCAACAAGAGCTACGACCTGCAGGCGGCCAAGGCCGCGCTGGCGCGCGAAGAAGGCGAGCGGCTCAAGAACCTGAAGGCGCGCATCGAATCGGCCATCGAAGTCAATCCGATGCTCAAGAAGTACCAGAACCAGCTGCTGCTCGACATCACGAGCGAAGGCTTGCGCATCCAGATCGTCGACGAAAAGAACCGTCCGATGTTCGCGATGGCCAAGGCCGAGCTACAGCCGTACACCAAGGAAATCCTGCACATTATCGGCATGGTGCTCAACGAAGTGCCGAACAAGCTGGGCATCTCGGGGCATACCGATTCGACGCCGTACCATAGCGATGCCGGCTACAGCAACTGGGAACTGTCGGCCGACCGCGCCAACGCGTCGCGGCGCGAGATGGTGCTGGGCGGCCTGCAGGACGACAAGGTGCTGCGCGTGGTGGGCCTGGCCTCGGCCGCGCACCTCGACGCCGCCGATCCGTTCAGCCCCATCAACCGGCGCATCAGCATCATCGTCATGAACAAGCGCACCGAAGAAGCGGTGCGGCGCGATGCGACCACGATCGACGTCCCGGCCGAAGATGCCGAGGCGGCAGCGGCGGCGACGCTCGGTGCAGTAAAACAGTAATGCTGAAACAGTGATTCTGAAACAGTAATGCGAGACGCGGTGCGGCCAGGTTTGGAGAGAACACGATGACAAGAAAAAAGATACTCGGATCGCACGTGAAGCGCCTGCTGTCGGGCGTGTCGGTGCACGGCCGGCGCCACCTGAACGAGGTGGAAGCCGATCTGCTGCAGACCGAACTGCTGCTCGAAGAAGCCATCGACAAGCTCACCGGCAGCTTCGTGGCGGTGCACGCCGTCGTCGGCGCGCGCCAGGAAGCGATCGACCGCATGCTGGCTGGCGGCGAACTGACGGGCGAGGATCGGTCTTTGCTGGCCTCGATGTCGCAGGACGTGAGCGAGCACGTGAACACGGCGATCACCAGCATGCAGTTCCAGGACATGACGGCGCAACTGATCGAACGCACACTGCGGCGCGTGGCGGGCCTGCGTGACTTTTTGGGCACGCTGAACGACCATGGCGCCGGTATCGCGCCCGACACCGGCAGCGACGAGATCGTCGACCGGCTGGGCAAGGTCAGCATTGCGCTGGCCATCCAGTCGCTCGAATTGCGCGGCACCCTTCGCCGCTCGGTCGAACAGAAACATCTGGAAAGCGGCGACGTCGAGCTGTTCTGAACCGCCGGCGCAGCGCACCCCGCATCCCACTCTATAACCAATTCAATCCGGGTCCGCCCGGTGTAAAAACAGCAGGAGCACAAGATGGCAAAAACGATTCTCGCAGTCGACGATTCCAGTTCGCTACGCCAGATGGTGGCTTTCAGTCTGAAGGCCGCTGGCTACAATGTGGTGGAAGCCGTGGACGGCCAGGATGGCCTCGACAAGGCGAAGCTGCAGGCCGTCGACCTGGTGCTGACCGACCAGAACATGCCGAAGATGGATGGCCTGGCGCTGATCAAGTCGCTGCGCCAGCTTCCCGGCTACGCCAAGACGCCGATCCTGATGCTCACCACCGAGTCATCGGATGAAATGAAATCCAAGGGCCGCGCCGCCGGCGCCAACGGCTGGCTGGTCAAGCCGTTCGATCCGCAGCGTCTGATCGAGGTGGTCAAAAAAGTGATCGGTTAAGCCATGAACGATGGCGTAACCCAGAGCCCATTTGAGCGGACCGCACCATGAGCATCGACATCAGCCAGTTTTACCAGGTCTTTTTCGACGAAGCAGAAGAGCTGCTCGCCGAAATGGAGCGCCTGCTGCTGGGCGTCGATCTCGCGGCGCCCGACGCCGAAGACCTGAACGCGATCTTCCGCACCGCGCACTCGGTCAAGGGCGGCGCGTCGACCTTCGGCCTGACCGATATGTGCGACGTGACCCACGTGCTCGAGTCGCTGCTCGACCGCATCCGCAAGGGTGAGATGGCGCTGACCTCGAACCACGTGGACGCGTTCCTAGCGGCCAAGGACGCGCTCAAGATGCAGCTTGACGGCCACCGTCACGGCAAGCACGTCGACCAGGAAGTCGTCGCCAATGTGCGCATGGCGCTGCATGACCTGGCCGAAGGCGTCGTGCCGGCAGCGCTCGTGGTCGCGCCGTCGTACCTGACGGCGCCGGCACGCGTGGAGCTGCCGGCCGAAGGCGCGCACCGCTACAAGATCGAGCTGCCGCAAGTGGCGCAGCGCGACATCGATGCGCTGGTCGACGAACTGGGCCTGATGGGCCGGATCTCGGTCGCCCCGCTCGACGGCGGGCGCACCGCCGTCATCATCACCACGCTCGAGAGCCTGGACGACATCATCGCCATCTGCTCGTTCGTGCTCGATCCGGACGACCTGAAAATTTTCGAGGCGCCGGCGCTCACGCCCGAGCAGCGCCTGCTCGAGGCGGCTGAACGCAAGCGCATCGAGGATGAGCTGGGCTACGGTTTCTTCAGCCCGGACGACGACGTCGCGCCCGCGACCAGCGACCAGTCCGAGGACGACCTGGGCTACGGCTTCTTCCAGCCGATCGAACAGATCCGCGCCGCCGCCGGCATCGTCGAGAGCGCGCCTGAACCAGTTGCGGCGCTCGCCACGCAGGCGCAGAACGTGGTCGAGCACCTGGCCGAGCTGGCGCTGGAAAAGAAAACGGCGCGCAAGGACGATAAAAACGAGTCGTCGTCCATTCGCGTGTCGGTCGAGAAGGTCGACCAGCTGATCAACCTGATCGGCGAGCTGGTGATCACCAATGCCATGCTCGAGCAGCGCAGCGCCGTGCTCGATCCGATCCAGCACGAGCGCCTGCTGTCGTCGGTGAGCCAGCTCGATCGCAACACGCGCGAGCTGCAAGAGGCCGTGATGTCGATCCGCATGATGCCGATGGACTTCGTGTTCTCGCGCTTCCCGCGCATGGTGCGCGACCTGGCCGGCAAACTCGGCAAGAAGGTCGACTTCATCACCAATGGCGCCGCCACCGAACTGGATAAGGGCCTCATCGAGCGCATCGTCGATCCGCTGACGCACCTGGTGCGCAACTCGATCGACCATGGCGTCGAGATGCCGGCCGCGCGTATCGCCGCCGGCAAATCGGAAGCGGGGCGCCTGTTCCTGTCGGCCGGCCACCAGGGCGGCCATATCGTCATCGAAGTGGCCGACGACGGCGCCGGCCTGAATCGCGAAAAAATCCTGGCCAAGGCCGCGCAGAATGGTTTGGCGGTGGCCGACACGATGACCGACGCCGAAGTCTGGCAACTGATCTTCGCGCCGGGCTTTTCCACCGCCGACACCGTCACCGACGTCTCGGGCCGCGGCGTGGGCATGGATGTCGTCAAGCGCAATATCACCGCCATGGGCGGCACGGTCGACATCCGCTCGGCGGCCGGCTTCGGCACCACGATCTCGATTTCGCTGCCGCTGACGCTGGCGATCCTGGACGGCATGTCGATCCGCAGCGGCGAAGAAATCTACATCCTGCCGCTGTCGTTCGTGGTCGAGTCGCTGCAACCGACGCCCGAGGACGTGCGCGACATCGCCGGGCGCGGGCGCGTGCTGAAAGTGCGCGGCGAATACCTGCCGATGATCCCGCTGTACCAGATGTTCGATATCGAGCCGGTGCACCGCGACCCGTCCGACGGCATCGTCGTCATCCTCGAGACCGAGGGCAAGAAGGCGGCGCTGTTCGTGGACGAACTGGTGGGGCAGCAGCAGGTGGTGGTCAAGAACCTGGAAGCGAATTACCGTAAAGTCGCCGGGATTTCCGGCGCAACGATCATGGGCGACGGCGGCGTGGCCCTGATTCTCGACGTGGCAGCGCTGGTGCGCTCGTCGCGCCAGCTGGCCGACGATCCCGTCGTTCAATAAATTTCATTTTCACTGTAAAACAAAGGAATCCCATGTCCAACCTGGCAAACACCCTCTCGACCGACGGCACCGCGCACGACGGCGCCGGCAGCGAATTCCTTGCCTTCACCCTGGGTTCGGAAGAATACGGCATCGACATCCTGAAGGTGCAGGAAATCCGCGGCTACGAAGCCGTGACCCGCATTGCCAACGCGCCTGAATTCATCAAGGGCGTGATCAACCTGCGCGGCATCATCATTCCGGTAGTCGACATGCGCATCAAGTTCAAGCTCGGCACCCCGGTATACGACCAGTTCACCGTCGTGATCATCCTGAACATCGGTGGCCGCATCATGGGCATGGTCGTCGACAGCGTCTCGGACGTCACCACGCTCACGCCGGACCAGATCAAGCCGGCCCCGGAAATGGGCAGCGCCTTCAATTCCGACTACATGATTGGCCTGGGCACCGTCGACGAGCGCATGCTGATCCTGGTCGACATCGACAAGCTGATGTCGTCGAGCGAGATGGGCCTGATCGACAAGCTGGCGGCGTAAGCGACGGCGCTGCGTCGGCACGAAGCACAATAACCCGGTCCGCTCAGCGAGCGGGTCCACCGTATCCAAGAAGGTCACGCACAGTGCCGCAGCAGAAAACAGAAACAAGCAAGGAATTCGATTTCACACGCCGTGATTTCGAACGGGTTCGCGCGCTCATCCATCAGCGCGCCGGCATCTCGCTGGCCGACAGCAAGCAAGAGATGGTCTACAGCCGCCTGGCCCGGCGCCTGCGCGCGACCGGCATCCAGACCTTCACGCGTTACCTCGACGACCTGGAAGCAGGGCATATGGAGCGCGAGTGGGAGTCGTTCACCAACGCGCTCACCACCAATCTCACGTCGTTCTTCCGCGAGGCGCATCATTTCCCGCTCCTGCTCGAGCACCTGGCCGCGCTGCACAAGAAGGATGCGCGCCCGCTGCGCATCTGGTGCTCGGCCGCGTCCACCGGCGAAGAGCCGTACTCGATCGCGATGACGGCCTGCGAAGCGTTCAACACGCTCACGCCGAAAGTGGAAATCATCGCCACCGACATCGACACCAATGTGCTGGCCACGGCGTCCAACGGCGTGTATCCGATGGAGCGTATCGAGAAAGTCTCGCCCGAGCGCCTGCGCCGCTTCTTCTTGCGCGGCAAGGGCGCCCACGAAGGGATGGTGCGCATCCGCCCCGAGCTGCGCTCGCTCGTCACGTTCAAGCCGCTCAATCTGCTGGCCGACGGCTGGCCGCTGGAAGGGCAGTTCGATGCGATCTTTTGCCGCAACGTGATGATTTATTTCGACAAGCCGACCCAGCGCACCATCCTGAGCCGGTTCGTCCCGCTGATGAAGAACCACGGCCTGCTGTTTGCCGGGCACTCCGAGAACTTCCTGTATGTGTCCGATTCCCTGCGCCTGCGCGGCAAGACCGTGTATGAACTCGATGCGCGCACGGCGTAAGAACGAGGGCCGACCATGAACAGCCAATTCGCAACCAATCTGTATCACGACCGCACGTTCGCGATCGATGCGGCCAAGGTGCTGCCGGGCGAGTACTTCTATACCAAGGAGAACATGCTGATCGCGACCGTGCTCGGTTCGTGCGTGTCGGCCTGCATCCGCGACCGCCTCACGGGCCTGGGTGGCATGAACCATTTCATGCTGCCCGACGGTGCGGCCGAGCTCAACAATCCGGTATCGGCCTCGATGCGTTACGGGACCTTCGCGATGGAAGTGTTGATCAATGACTTGCTCAAGGCCGGCGCGCGGCGCGAACACCTCGAGGCCAAGGTTTTTGGCGGCGGCGCCGTGCTGCGCGGCTTTACCGCGATGAATGTCGGCGAGCGCAATGCCGCCTTCGTGATGCAGTTCCTGAAAACCGAGCGCATTCCGGTGCTGGCCGAAGACCTCAACGACATCTACCCGCGCAAGGTGTTCTTCTTCCCGCGCACGGGCAAGGTGCTGGTCAAGAAGCTGATGCAAACCCATAACGATACGCTGGCCAAGCGCGAACTCGATTATGCCAAGCGACTCAAGGTCGAACCGGTCGGCGGCGCGATCGACCTGTTCTGAGCTGATACGAAAGACACGATGAAAACCAAGGTCCTGATCGTCGACGACTCGGCGCTGATCCGCAGCGTGATGAGCGAGATCGTCAATTCGCAACCCGATATGGAAGTGGTGGCCACGGCGCCCGATCCACTGGTTGCGCGCGAGCTGATCAAGAAACACAATCCCGATGTGCTGACACTCGACGTCGAGATGCCGAAGATGGATGGTCTCGACTTTCTCGAAAAACTGATGCGCCTGCGCCCGATGCCGGTGCTGATGGTATCGTCGCTGACCGAGCGGGGCTCGGAAATCACGATGCGCGCGCTGGAGCTGGGTGCGGTCGACTTTGTCACCAAGCCCAAGATTTCGATCCAGAGCGGCATGCGCGAGTACGCCGACATGATCGCCGACAAGATCCGCGGCGCCGCGCGCGCACGCATTGCCCCGCGCAGCCGCACGCCCCAGGTGGCCAGTACGCAGCTGTCGGCGCTGAGGAGTCCTCTCATTTCGTCCGAAAAACTGATCATCATCGGCGCCTCGACCGGCGGCACCGAAGCGATCCGCGAATTCCTGATGCAGATGCCGTCCGATTGCCCGGGCATCCTGATCGCCCAGCACATGCCGGAAGGCTTTACCACGTCGTTCGCCAAGCGCCTCGATTCGCTGTGCAAGATCAGCGTGATCGAGTCGGCCGGCAACGAGCGGGTACTGCCGGGCCACGCGTATATCGCGCCGGGCCACTCGCACCTGTTGCTGGTCCGGTCCGGCGCCAATTACATGACGCGCATCGAACAAAGCCCGCCGGTCAATCGCCACCGCCCGTCGGTCGATGTGTTGTTTCGTTCCGCTGCGCAGGCGGCGGGTAAAAACGCCGTTGGTGTTATCCTGACCGGCATGGGCAAGGACGGCGCGGCCGGCATGCTCGAGATGCGCGAAGCCGGCGCCCACAACTTCGCGCAGGATGAAGCAAGCTGCGTGGTGTTCGGCATGCCACGTGAGGCAATTGCGCTTGGCGCGGCCCACGAAGTCGGCCCATTGCAGGCCTTGCCGCGCCTGGTGCTCGACCATCTGGCGGCGCAAGGCGGCCGGGCGTTGCGCGTTTGAACTGAATTCATCATCCAGCGATGCTTTGTGGCCTATTTTATCGCCGCAAAGCAACAAAAATGCTATTCTTGCGTCTGTAAAAGTAGCTTACCCAACAAACCAAATTAGTAGATTCACACGGAGTTATTCATGGCTGATCCAAAGATGCGTTTTCTGGTTGTTGACGATTTCTCGACGATGCGCCGCATCGTCCGGAATCTGTTGAAAGAACTGGGTTATGCCAACGTCGACGAAGCGGAAGATGGCGTCATGGCGCTGGCGAAACTGCGCAGTGAAACGTTCGACTTCGTTGTGTCGGACTGGAACATGCCGAATATGGACGGCCTGACCATGCTGCAGAATATTCGCGCCGATCCGGCACTGGCCAAGCTGCCGGTGCTGATGGTGACCGCCGAAGCGAAGAAAGAAAACATCATCGCCGCAGCACAGGCGGGTGCCAGCGGTTACGTCGTCAAGCCATTCACGGCCGCGACGCTCGACGAAAAGCTGAACAAGATCTTCGAGAAACTGGACAAAGCCGGAGCCTGAAATGGTTGAGCAGAACAGCGCGCCTGTTGCCGGCGCGGCGTCGCACGACGAGGTGCTGAGTCGAATCGGCCACATGACCCGCGCGCTGCACGAGAACTTGCGCGGGCTGGGGCTCGACAAGCTGATCGAAAAGGCCGCGAGCGACATTCCCGACGCCCGCGACCGGCTCGACTACGTGGCGCGCCTGTCCGAACAGGCTGCCAAGAAAGTGCTGGACGCAACCGACGCCGCCGGCCCGCTGCAGGATGGCATCGAAACACGCTCGGCCGACCTCAAGACAGGTTGGCAGGCCTTGCTCGATGCCGATGCAAGCGCGACCACCGATGCGCAGTGGCGCGAGCTGGCCCGGCGCACCATCGCCAGCCTGGACGAGTCACGCGCGGGCGCTGTTGCCACTCGTGGCGAATTGATGAACATCATGATGGCCCAGGATTTCCAGGACCTCACCGGTCAAGTCATTGGCCGCATCACGGGCATCGCCCAGAACCTGGAAAAGCAGTTGGTCCAGGTACTGATCGATTTCGCGCCGAGCGAGTTCAAGCGCGAAACCGACAATGGACTGATGAACGGTCCGCAAATCAAGCCGCTTGGCACCGAAGTCGTGGCAAATCAGGGGCAGGTCGATGATCTGCTCGATAGTCTCGGGTTCTAAGCTTGCGCCGAGCAATTTAAAACGGCGCCCCTAATGCATCGCACCAATTTCATCGTCCGTGAACCGCTGCTCGATCCGCGCCAGCGCGTTCTCGGTTACGAGCTGTCGTGGCAACAACACGACGGCCGTGTCCCGACCGACCTCGATCTTGAGGGGCTGGTCGGCTTTGTCGCCGAGCACGTCAACCATGAAGACCATGGCTGGCTGTTGCGCGACAAGATCCTGTTCCTGGACGCCGTGCCGGCCATGCTGTCGACCGACGCGCTGCATGCACTGCCGCCTGAACACACCGTCCTTACCTTCGATATCCGCCAGTTGACCGACCTCGACGTGCGCTCGGCCGTGCAAGCCGTGCGTGCGGGCGGGGTGGGCGTGGCCATCCGCGGTTGCGACCTCACGCTGCTCGGGCGCAACCTGTCGCCGTACGCGTCGTACGTCGAGGTGCGCTTCACCGGCATGGACGTGGCCGATCAGGCGCGTACTTACGCCAGCGCCAAGCATTCGGCGCTGCGCATGGTCGGGCGTCCGGTGGGCACCTGGGCCGACTTCGACGCCTGCGCCGCGCTCGGGCTCGATGCCTTCGTCGGCAAGCTGCACCTGACCCCGCGGCCTGGCAATCCGGTCAAGGGCCTGAACCCCAGCCAGCAGATCATCCTGCAATTGATGCAGATGGTGCAGGCCAATGACGACGTGTCCAAACTCGAAGGCGTGGTCAAGCGTGATCCGGCGCTGACCTACAAGCTGCTGCGCTATATCAATACCGCGGGCTTCGGCGCCGGGCGCGAAGTGCAATCGCTGCGTCAGGCGATTGCGCTGCTCGGCTACGCGCCGCTGTACCGCTGGCTGGTGCTGCTGCTGGCCACGGCCAGCAGCAGCGGTTACTCGCCGGTGCTGATGGAAACGGCGGTCGTGCGCGGGCGCCTCGCCGAATTGCTGGGGCAAAAAACCCTGGGCAAGGGCGCAGCCGAACATCTGTTCGTGGCTGGCATGTTCTCGCTGCTCGACCGCCTGCTGGGCCTGAGCATGCAGGAAGTGCTCGACACGATCCAGTTGCCCGACGAAGTCGTCAAGGCCTTGATCAAGCGCGAGGGCAGTTACGGGCCGTACCTGGCGCTGGCCGAGGCGTGCGAACTGAACTCGAACCTGGTGGCGTCGCTGGCGGCCACCCTGGCCTTGAGCCCGTCGGAAGTCAATGCCGCCCACCTGTCGGCGCTGGCGTGGGCGCAGAGCGTGGGGCTCGACAGCTAGTCGCCGTGCTCGCCCGTGCATACGTGGCGGCGTGGCTTGTCCGCCTCTGCTAGCATGCCGGATGAAAAATATTCTACTGGTCGACGATCTGGGCATCGACGTCATGTTGACGCGACTGGCCCTGCAAGAATTTGCGTTCGACCATCAGCTGGTCGTGGCGGGCGACGGCGCGGAAGCGCTCGACATAATCCGCCAGCAGCGCTTCGATTTGCTGCTGCTGGACATCAAGATGCCGCAGGTCGACGGGTTCGAGCTGCTGGCGCGCCTGCGCGCCGAGGCGCTGGCCGACATGCCGGTCATCATCGTGTCGGGCTCCGGCCTGGCGGCCGACCGCGCGCGCGCCGAGGCGCTGGGCGTTGACGACTACGTCCAGAAAGCCGTCGATTACGGCGGGTTCAAGCGTGATCTGAAAGCGGCGCTGGTGCGCCAGGACTGCGGCGCGGCTTGAACCTGACGCGCCGGGGCGGGCCGCCCGGGCTGCCCCGCAGTCAGGAAGCGTTCGAGCGACTGCTGCATCGCCAGCGACATGCTGGCGAAACTGCAGCCGATCTGCACCTGTTCGCCCAGCAGGAACGTGCGAAACGGCCGCAGCAGGCGCACGTCGAGGTCGGCAACGATTAACTGGGCCGGCCCCAGCGCCAGCCGCACACCCAATAATTTTTTCCCGACATGCGGGCCCTTGCGGGCCAGTGCAACGGAGACATTCACGGCGGATTCCTGGGCGGGATGGTGAAATGCTGCTGCCCAAAACTATAACGCCTTGTCCCCTAGTTGCAATTGGGAAATCGACCGTTGGCCTTGTGCCCGATCAAATCTCCAGGTTGTCGATCAGGCGCGTGTTGCCCAGCTTGGCTGCGGCAAGCACCACCAGCGGCGCGCCGCCGGCCAGGTCGCCCGACGCCGGCGCCTGCAGGTCGCTGCGCTTGCGCACCGAGATATAGTCGGGCTTCCAGCCGCGCTCGGCCAGCGCCGCCATGGCGCGCGCTTCGACCTGGGCGATATCATGGTCGCCCGCGCGCACGCTGGCCGCCACGGCGTTCAGGTGCTGGTATAGCGCCGGCGCTTCGGCCCGTTCCACATCCGACAGATAGCCGTTGCGCGACGACAGCGCCAGGCCGTCTTCGGCGCGGTACGTTTCGGCGCCGATGATCTCGGTCGGCATCGCGAACTGGCGCGCCATATTACGCACGATCATGAGCTGCTGATAATCCTTTTTGCCGAACACGGCCACGCGCGGCTGCACGCACGAGAACAGCTTGGTAACGACCGTGCACACGCCCTCGAAGAAGCCGGGACGGAATTCCCCTTCCAGCGTGCTGCCCAGGCCATCGGGCGGGCGCACGCGGTATTCCTGCGGCTCCGGGTACAGGTCTTTCTCGGTCGGTGCGAACAGCACGTAGACGCCTTCCTTTTCCAGCTTGGCCACGTCTTCCTGGAACGTGCGCGGGTATTTGTCGAAGTCCTCGTTGGGGCCGAATTGCAAGCGGTTGACGAAGATCGAGGCGACCACCGGGTCGCCATGGCGGCGCGCCAGGCGCATCAGCGACAGGTGGCCTTCGTGCAGATTGCCCATCGTCGGTACGAACGCCGTGCGTAGTTGGCCACTGAGCTGGTCGCGCAGTTCGTCAATGGAAGAAATGATTTTCATGAATGGATAACGAGAAAAGAAGCCGGCATCAAGCCGGCGAATAGGCCAGGCGCACATAGATCGGTGCGAACGGTTCGGCCTGTGTAATTTCAATCAGGGTTTCTTTGGCAAGTTCGAGCATGGCCACGAAGTGGACGACCACGATCGGCACGGTATGCTGGCCCGCGAACAGGTCGCCGAACTCGACGAAGCGCTGCGATTGCAGCGTGCGCAGGATGGCCGACATGTGCTCGCGCACCGACAGTTCCTGGCGCCCGATCCGGTGATGCTGGGTCAGCTTGGCGCGGCGTAGCACGTCGAGCCAGGCGCGCTGCAAATCCCATGGATCGACGTCGGGCAGCGGCTGGACCAGGCCCTGTTCGACGAACAGCTCGGGCCGGACAAAATCACGGCCTTCCTGCGGCACATTGCCCAGTGCAACGGCGGCGGTCTTGATCTGCTCATAGTCCAGCAGGCGCCGCACCAGTTCGGCGCGCGGGTCGCCCGCATCGTCGATCAATTCATCCTGGCGCTTCGGCAACAGCATGCGCGACTTGATCTCGATCAGCATCGCCGCCATCAACAGGTATTCTGCGGCCAGCTCGAGATTGCTCTTGCGGATCTGTTCGACGTACACGAGGTATTGCAGGGTCACCTGCGCCATCGGGATATCGAGAATATTGAAGTTTTGCCGGCGGATCAGGTACAGCAGCAGATCGAGCGGGCCTTCAAAGGCATCGAGAAAGATCTCGAGTGCATCGGGCGGGATATACAGGTCGTTCGGCAAGCGCGTGAGCGGTTCGCCGTACAGGCGCGCCAGGGTGGCGTCGACCGGCGCAGGATGCGGTGCTTCAATGGCGGGCTCGGCAAGCTGAATGGGCACGTCGTGCCCGTCAGCCGCCCCGTCGGGCATCATGCGCGCGTCCGTCCTCAGACCTTGTTCTGGTACGGATAGGCTTGCTGGCGCAGGCGCGACTCTTCGGTGCGCGCCTGTTCGTCGAGCGAGACCGGGGACTTGTCCCACAGCAGCGCGCGGCCGGCCACCTGGCCTGCATCCATCTCAGGGTGCTGTTTCTTCAGTTCCGAGATGAACTTGGTGTGCTCGGATTCGTAGTTCACGTGTTTTTTCGAGAAGATCATGATGGGCTTCGTGGATGCTGTGGGATAAGCGGCTTGAAGGCGCCGGCGTCGGGGCAGATTCTTGTGCCCCGCGCCGATGGCGTCAAGTGTTACTTGTGCAGTGCTTTCAACTGGCGCGCGATGATGTCGTGGCTCAGCCACAGCACCGGGGCAATTTTTTCCGACGCGCCATGGAACATCAACGGGCCGGCGCCTTCCAGCACCAGGCTCGACAGGTGGTCGGTGATCAGGGCTTTCTTGTCCTTGTGCAGGGCCGTGATCGCCTCGGACGTGCCGATCATGACGTCGGCCAGGGCCGGCGTGTTGTCCATCGGCCAGGCTTCGAAGTTGCGGAACTCGGCGCTGGTGGCGTCGTTGTTATAGCCCTCGATGGTGTCGAGCAACTGTTGCAGCGACGTGCCTTCGCCCAGCAACTCTTCGCAGATGCGCCATTGTTCGTCGGCCCATGCGCCGCCGCCTTCGCGCTTGAGCGCCACCAGCAGCGGGAACAGCGACAGCTCCACGCCAACAAAAATGTCCGACGAATTGGTGCGAATTTCCGGGCAATTGAATACGGTAGCGGTGATGCCACCTTTCCACGCCGCTTCGGCCACCGACTCCAGACGCATCTTGGCGTAGCCCTGCGTGTAGTTGGTGTAGGTCTGCCAGTGGTAGTCGCCGCCGATCAGGATCTCGGTGCCGTGGTAGCCGTAGGCCGTGTAGCGCACTTCGCCGCCGGCTTGCGTGACGCGATCGCGGATGGTGGCGGACGCGTCGATCAGGTACTTGAGCGTATTGGCCGAGACTTCATCGAAGTTCATCAGGATCAATTTGCCCAGGTCGCTGTCGAGCAACGCGCGCGAGGACATGAAACGCTCGCCGCGGCCTTTGTAGATGCGGTTGGCAATGGCCAGGAAGGCCTTGATCTTTGGAATGCCGCCGGCCATCGTGTGGGCGAAGAAGACATTCGCGCCCTGCGGCACCAGCTTGTCGATCTCGCCCATCACCGTGGCGGCCGAGGTCGTGAAGCGGCGCACGCCGGCTTCGCGGCAGCGCTCGATGTGCTCCCAGTCCAGCTTTTCTTCTTGCCAGGTCTTCAGCGTGATCCCGGACAGCATTTCGGTCGGATTCTTTTCGCCTTCAGGCGCGTCCATGTCGAAGCCGGCCATCAGCGGCACATTGATGATGCGGCCGCCCAGCTTTTCTTCGGCTTCGGCCAGTTCGGCAGCGTCGAGCGGGCGCAGGGCGCCGGTGTCGTCGCGGCGGCCCACGGTGATGCCGACGATCGTCATGCCGGCGGCGCGCGCTTCGTCGATCAGGCCATTCACATAGCCGCGGCCGAACAGTTCGCCGAACAGGACGAACACGTCGCCTTTGCGGAACACGTTGGCGGTCGGGATGTGGCGCAGGGGAGTCAAATCGGTCATAGTTCTTGGCTACCTATCAAAAGAGTTTGTAGGGCGTCTTGTCATATTTTAAACATGGCATTGTACACCCGGTACCGGCCCGGAAAATCGCGTCCCGGGCCGTGCGGCGGCTGGCGTTTGGGCACGCCAACGTGCTACGTGGCGCCAGCCGCCGGTGTGGTCAATCAGCGGATGCGCATGCCTGGCGTGGCGCCCGGCATCGGGTCGAGCAGGTACAAGCCCGGATTGGTTTTTTCGTCGGCGGCCGAGGCGCACAGCACCATGCCTTCCGAGACCCCGAACTTCATCTTGCGCGGGGCCAGGTTGGCCACCAGCACCGTCAGCTTGCCGATCAGGTCTTCCGGCTGATGCGCCGACTTGATACCCGAGAACACATTGCGGTGGCGGCCTTCGCCGACGTCGAGCGTCAGGCGCAGCAGCTTGGTCGAGCCCTCGACGTGTTCGCAATTGACGATTTTGGCCACGCGCAGGTCGATCTTGGTGAAGTCGTCGATCGTGATGTCCGGGGCCAGGGCCTCGATGTCACTCTCGCCGGCGGCGTCGGCAGCCGGCGCTTGCGCTGCCGCAGCGACTGGCGTCACGGCAGGAACTGGCGCTGCGGCCGGCTTGTCGAACAGGTTCTCGACCATCTTGGCGTCGACGCGCTGCATCAGGTGCGTGTAGGTGCCGATGGTGCGTCCGAGCATCGACTCGTAGACGGCGGCGCCGTGGGTGTCGGCCCAGCTCAGTTCGGCGTCGCCCAAGAATTCGGCGACACGCGCGGCCACCTGCGGCAACACCGGTTGCAGCATGACCGTCAGCTGGCGGAACAAGATGAGCGCGGTGGTGCACACGTCGTGCAGTTCGGCGGTTTTCGTTTCATCCTTGGCCAGGATCCATGGCTTGTGCTCGTCGACGTACTGGTTGATGACGTCGGCGATTTCCATGATTTCGCGCAGCGCGCGGCCATACTCGCGCGCCTCGAAGCTGGCGGCCACCGAGGCCTGGCGCTCGGCGCCATCGTGCATCAGCGCCTTGCAGATCCAGTCGCGGCCCAGCGGCGACACGCTGTCGGCCAGCTTGCCATCGAAACGCTTGGCGATGAAGCCGGCGCAGCGGCTGGCGATATTCACGTACTTGCCGATCAGGTCGCTGTTCACGCGGGCCACGAAGTCGTCGCCATTGAAGTCGAGGTCTTCCACCTTGGCATTGAGCTTGAAGGCCAGGTAGTAGCGCAGCCACTCCGGGTTCATGCCCAGTTCGAGGTAGCGCAGCGGCGAGATGCCGGTGCCGCGCGACTTGGACATCTTTTCATTGTTCACCGTCAGGTGGCCGTGGACGGCGACTTTCAGGTTGTCGATGATCGGGTGGCCCGAGAAATTGAGCATCGCCGGCCAGAACAGCAGGTGGAACGACACGATATCCTTGCCGATGAAATGCAACTGCTCGGCGGCCGGGTCATTCAAGAACGCTTGGACATCGAGACCCTGCTTGTCGAAGTAGTTCTTGAGGCTGGCCAGGTAGCCGACCGGCGCGTCCAGCCATACATAGAAGAACTTGCCCGGCGCATCCGGAATCGGGATGCCGAAGTAGGGCGCGTCGCGCGAGATGTCCCAGTCGGCCAGCTTCTCGCCGGATTCGCCCAGCCATTCCGACACCTTGTTGACCATTTCTGGCTGCAGGCGGCCCGGGGTGTTCAGCCATTGTTTGAGGAACGTGAAGCAGCGCGGGTCGGACAGCTTGAAGAAATACTGTTCCGACGGCTTGAGTACGGGCGTGGAACCGGTGAACACCGAGAACGGGTTAATCAGTTCGGTCGGCTGGTAGGCGGCGCCGCAGACTTCGCAGTTGTCGCCGTACTGGTCCTTGGCGTGGCAGACCGGGCACTCGCCCTTGATGTTGCGGTCGGCCAGGAACATGCCCTTGACCGGATCGTAGAAGCGGTCGACGGTCTTGGTGACGATCAGGCCGGCATCGCGCAGCTTGCGATAGATGCCTTGCGAGAGTTCGACGTTTTCCGGCGAATCGGTCGAGTACCAGTTATCGAAGGCGATATGGAAGCCATCGAGGTATTGGGCGCGGCCGGCGGCGATCTTGGCCACGAATTCCTGCGGCGTGATGTTTTCTTTTTCGGCCGCGATCATGATCGGGGTGCCGTGGGTATCGTCGGCGCAGACGAAATGCACTTCGCGTTTCTGGCCGCCCTGCGCATTGCCTTCGCGCTGCATTCGCTGGAAGCGGACCCAGATGTCGGCCTGGATGTACTCCATCATGTGGCCGATATGGAAGGCAGCGTTGGCGTAGGGCAGTGCGGTGGTGACGAACAGCTTGCGGGTCATGGTTGAAACGCTTCGGTTATATGAAAAGAAGCATTTTACCAGCGGATGGCCCTGTGCGCGCAGGGGGTATTCCCGGTGGTTTGCAACCAACAGGCTGGCCGCCCAGCCATTTTGCGCTACACTTCGCCCCAATATTAATCGGAGAACGCCCGGAGAGCACCATGAGCATTACTGACAACGACATCAAGACAGCATTGGCAAGCGTGATTGACCCGAATACGGGCAAGGATTTCATCACCACCAAGTCGATCAAGAATATCAATATTGACAACGGCCAGGTTACGTTCGAGCTGGAGCTGGGCTACCCGGCCGCAAGCCAGGTCGAGATGCTGCGCCAGATGGCCGCCAGCGCCGTGCTGGCCCTGCCAGGCGTCGAAGGCGTGGCCATTCGCGCCTACAGCAAGATCGTTTCGCATACGGTCCAGCGCGGCATGAAGGTCATGCCGAACGTGAAGAACATCATTGCCGTCGCCTCGGGCAAGGGCGGCGTTGGTAAATCGACCACTGCCGTGAACCTGGCGCTGGCGCTGCACGCCGAAGGCGCCAGCGTCGGCATCCTCGACGCCGACATCTATGGTCCGTCGCAGCCGATGATGCTGGGCGTGAGCGGTCGCCCGCTGACCAATGACGGCAAGAGCATGGAGCCGCTGGAAAACCACGGCATCCAGGTGTCGTCGGTCGGCTTCATGATCGATCCCGACGAGCCGATGGTGTGGCGCGGCCCGATGGCCAGCGGCGCGCTGCAGCAGCTGCTCGAGCAGACCAACTGGCGCGACCTCGATTACCTGATCGTCGACATGCCGCCAGGCACCGGCGACATCCAGCTGACGCTGTCGCAGAAAGTGCCGGTCACCGGCGCCGTGATCGTCACCACGCCGCAGGATATCGCGCTGCTCGACGCGCGCAAGGGCCTGAAAATGTTCGAGAAGGTCGGCATCCCGATCTTGGGCGTGGTCGAGAACATGAGCACCCACACCTGCACCAACTGCGGCCACACCGAGGCGATCTTCGGGCACGGCGGCGGCGAGAAGATGTGCGCCGACTTCGGCATCGACTTCCTGGGTGCGCTGCCGCTTACCATGTCGATCCGCGAGCAGGCCGATGCCGGTCGTCCGACCGTGGTCGCCGATCCGGATGGCGCCGTCGCTGCGGTCTACAAGCAGATCGCGCGCAAGGTGGCGATCAAGATCGCCGACAAGGCCAAGGACATGAGCAGCAAGTTCCCGAGCATCGTCGTCAAGAACGACTAAAGCCAGCTTGCCCCGGGCGCCTGTCTGGGTTCCTGTTCGGGAGATCCAGACGATTCAAGCCGACGCCCGTGCGCAACACTGTTGCGCGCGGGCGTCGTTCGTTTCGCATCCCGAAACCGCGTAAGCGGGTCACTACTTTCCTGCTGACAATCTGTTTGAAAATAAAGTCGCGACGAAAACCCCTACCTACACTTTCAGCTTGAGCGCCCCGTATCACCGTGGCGGGCACGTCTGGAATGGGATTTTTTCGATGAGCGACAACGCGCTACGCTGGACCGGTTGCTACCTGGGCATTGCGCGCCGCTTCGTCCCGGCAGCGCTGCAGCAGGACGCCGCACACGGCGCGCGCGCCACCAACGTGGTCAACGCCGCGGTCTGCGCCGGCACCGCCGGGCCGCTGTATGCGCTTGCCTACCTGGTGGAGAAAGAAAAAGACCGGAGCGACCGCAATGGCAGCGAATTTTGCCTGTGCCTGTTCGACATCGATTTCTTCAAGCGCATCAACGACAGCTACGGCCACGCCGCCGGCGACGCGGTGCTGCGGGCATTTTCTAGCGCGGTGGCGTGCCAGATCCGTGTCCTGGATGCCTTCGGGCGCTATGGCGGTGAAGAGTTTTTGCCGATGCTGCCCGAAACGCCGGCCGTCAGCGCGCTGGCGCTCGCCGAGCGGGTGCGCGGCGTGGTGGAAGCGCTGCGCTGCAGCGAGGGCGAGCACGTGATCACGCTGACGGTGTCGGTCGGCGTAGCCGAGTACCGGCTGGGCGAATCGGTCGCGCAGACCATCGCGCGCGCCGACCAGGCGCTGTACCTGGCCAAGGCCGGCGGGCGCAACCGGGTGCTGTGCCACGGCGCCAATGTGCCGGCGGAAGTCGCGACCGCCTTGCCGGATGTATCCGGCGCCCGATTGCGATGTCGACGCGCTGCTCAAGCGGGCCGACATCGCCATGCGCAGCGCCAAGGGCTGGGACCAGAACAGCGTGCGCATGTACGCCGCGGCGAGCGGCGCCGATGCCCCCGCGCAGCCGTTGAGCGAACGCCTGGCGCTCAAGAACGGCTTGCGCGATGCGCTGGCCCAGGGCCAGCTGTTCATCGAGTACCAGCCCCAGGTCGAGCTGCAAGACCGGCGCGTGACGGGCGTCGAAGCGCTGCTGCGCTGGCAGCATCCCGTGTATGGCCGCATCGACCCCGGCCGCTTCATTCCGCTGGCCGAAGAAACGGGAATGATCGTGCCGATCAGCGAATGGGCGCTGCGCTGCGCCTGCCTGCAGAACCGCGCCTGGTGCGCGGCCGGCCTGCCGCCGATCAAGACGGCGGTGAACCTGTCGGCGCGCCAGCTCAAGGAGCCCGGCATGGCTGGCCGCATGCTGGCTGAAACGGGCATGCCGCCGGCGCTGCTGGAGCTGGAAATCACCGAAGGCATCCTGATCGAAGACATGACCGCGAACTGCGCCACCATCAACCAGCTGCGCCGCGCCGGCGTGCTGGTCTCGATCGACGACTTCGGCACCGGCTACTCGAGCCTGAATTACTTGTGCGAGCTGCCGGTCGACATCCTCAAGCTCGACGGCTTGTTCGTGCGCCGCCTGGGCGCGGCCGGCGGGCGTGCGCGCGCCTTTGCCATCGCCGACAGCATCGTGGCGATGGCGCATCGCCTCGGCCTGACCGTGATCGCCGAATCGGTCGAGACGAGCGAGCAGCTCGGCGACCTGTGCGCGATGGGCTGCGACGCCGCACAGGGCTATCTGTTCGACCGGCCGCTGGCGCCGGCGCTGGTGGCGGCGCTGCTGGCGCGCGAGGCGCGCGAGCTGGCCCCTGAGGCGCCGGGGCCGCGCCTGGGGTCGCCGTTTGCCGTAGCGCCCGAGACATCCGCAATCCCTCCGGCCGCGCCGTCCGCCACGCTGCCGGCGTGACGCGACCGGCCAGCCACCTTGCTGTTTTTTTCTGCCGTCCCCGACCTGCCCAGGAGCATGCCGTGCACAATGAATCCATCCCCTTCGATCCGGCGCGCGACCCGATCGCCCTTGGCATGTCGGGCGCGCTCGATGGCAACGTCGCCCGCTTCGCGCAGCCGCGCGGCCCCGACCTGCTGCGCCGCAGCAGCGCGCTCGACACCTGGGTGACGCTGCGCATGCGGCATGGCGTCTGGCCCTACGCGCGCGTGCTGGACGGCGCGCCGGGGCCGGTGGCCGAGGTGGCCGAGCACAACGGCCCGGCCACGCGCGGCATCAATTTCGCCTCCCAGGATTACCTGTCGCTGGCCGCCCACCCGGCGGTGCACGAGGCGGCCCGGCGCGCGCTGTGCGACGCCGGCCCGCACAGCGCCGGCTCCGCCGTCTTGCTGGGCAATACGCGCCATGCGCAAGCGCTCGAGGCGGCGCTCGGCGCGCTTCTCGGCCTGGACCAGGTGGTGTTGTTCCCCACCGGCTGGGCCGCCGCCTTCGGCGCCATCACGGCGCTCGTGCACGGGGCCGACCACATCGTGATCGACGCGCTGGCCCACGCCTCGCTGCGCCAGGGTGCGGCCGCCGCCACCCGCAACGTGCTGGTGCACCGCCATCTCGACTGCGACCACGTACGCGAGCAGCTCGCCCGCATCCGCGCGGTCGACGTGGTCAATGGCATCCTGGTCGTGACCGAAGGGCTGTTCAGCATGGATGCCGACAGTCCCGATCTGCCGCTGCTGCAGCACCTGTGCCGCGAATACCGCGCCACGTTGCTGGTTGACGTCGCGCACGATCTCGGCGCGCTGGGCCCGGGCGGCGGCGGGGTGGTGGCCAGCCAGGGGATGACGGGGCGGGTCGACATCGTGATGGGCAGCTTGTCCAAGACGTTCGCCACGAATGGCGGTTTTGTCGCCTGCGCCGAACGGGCGGCGCGGCGCCAGTTGCAACTGTTCGCCGGGCCGCACATGTTTTCCAATGCGCTCTCGCCGGTGCAGGCGGCGGTGGCCACGGCGAGCCTGGACATCGCCACCTCGGCCGTGGGCGACGCCTTGCGCGCCGACCTGCTGCGCAACGCCGTGGAACTGCGCGCGCTGCTGCAGGCAGCCGGCCTGCATTGCCTGGGCGGGCCGTCACCGATCGTGCCCGTCTGGACCGGATCGGAAGCCTCGGCGCGCGTGGCCGGCATGCTGCTCGCGCAAGCAGGCGTGTTCGTCAACCCGGTTGAATTTCCCGGCGTGCCGCTGGGCGCCGCACGCCTGCGCCTGCAATTGATGGCCCAGCACGCATCTGGCCAGTTGCGGTGCGGCGCGCGCCTGGTGGCCGACGCCTGCACCCGCGCCGGGGCCGGGCGGCCGGCCCGCGCCGTCGGCCAGGAGCGTCATCGTGGCTGAGGGCGAGCCGCAGCAGTACCGCAGTGTCATCGACCGGTTGCTCGCGCATGCTGCCGCAGCGCCCGAGCGCATCGCATTCACTTTCGTGCGCGAGGATGGCCGCGACGAATCGGTGACGAGCGGCGAACTGGTCGCCCGCATCGATCTGCTCGCTGGCGTGCTCGCGCGCGAAGCGGCGCCCGGCGAACGCGCGCTGCTCTTGTATCCGCCGGGCCTGGCGGGCGCACTGGCCAGCGGCCGCACGCGCCTGCTGTGCAGCGATGGCGGCGGCAGTGAGCCGGCGCTGCTGCCAACCGTCGACCCCCACGCGCTGGCCTTCATCCAGTACACGTCCGGCTCGACCCGAACGCCGCGCGGGGTCGAAGTCAGTCATGCCAATCTGGCAGCCAACGTGGCGGCGATCGAGGCCGCGTTCGGCTTCGATGCGGCGAGCGTGATGGTCAGCTGGCTGCCGCCGTCTCACGACATGGGCCTGGTCGGCAGCATCGTGGCACCGGCGGCGGTGGGCTTTCGTTCGGTGCTGATGGCGCCGGCCACCTTCCTGCGCCAGCCGCAGCGCTGGCTGGCGGCAATCAGCGCTTATCGGGCCACCTGCGCCGGCGCGCCCGATTTCGCCTGGGACCTGTGCGTGCGCCGCTCCAGCGCCGCCGACAAGGCCGGGCTGGACCTGTCGTGCCTTCAGGTTGCCTACAACGGCGCCGAGCGCGGTACGCGCCGCTACCGTGCGCCAGCTGTTTGCCGCGTTTGGCGCCTGCGGTCTGCGGCCCGGCGCGATCCTCCCATGTTACGGCTTGGCCGAGCACACGCTGCTGGCCACCGGCGGTCCGCGCGGCGAGCCGCCGCGCATGATCGCCGTGAGCCAGTCGCGGCTCGAAGCGGGCCAGGTGCGCGATGCGACGCGCGACGATCCCGATGCGCGTGAGCTGGTCAGTTGCGGCCCGGCGGCGCCCGGGGTTCGCATGCTGGTGGTCGATCCGGACAGCTGCCGGCCCGTCGGCTGGCCGGCGCGTCGGTGGCGCGTGGCTACCGCAATGCGGCGCAGGCGGCCCTGGACAGCTTCGGCGCGCAGCTGCAGGACGCCGGCGACGGGTCGTGGCTGCGCACCGGCGACCTGGGTTTCGTGCGCGATGGCGAGTTGTTCGTTACCGGGCGCATCAAAGATATGGTCATCGTCAACGGCCGCAATATCTATCCGCAGGACGTCGAGGCGCTGGTGGAAGAGGTGGCCGGGTTTCTCGCGCCGAACCGCTGCGCCGTGTTCGGCATGGACGCCGATGGCCAGGAGCGGCTGGCCATCGTCGTCGAATCGGACCGCCGCCTGGTGCGCATCGCGCGGCGCGGGCGCAGCGACGGCGCCAGCATCGCCCAGCTCGACGCGCTGGCGCAGCGCATCCGCAGCGCCGTGGCCAGCCGCTTCGGCACCACCGTGGAACTGTTGATGTTCGTGCGCCCTGGCGCCTTCCCGCGCACCAGCAGCGGCAAGGTGCAGCGTGCGCGCTGCCGGGCGCTCGCCGCGCGCGGTGAACTGGAAGTGGTGTACGCCGCCCGTGAGCTGCAGTCGCGGCGCCGGGGCGTCGATGCGGGCGGCCTGGCGGCCGGCGAGCAAAGCCGGCACACGGCCGGGGCGATGCGCGACTGGCTGCGGCGCTGGGCGCCACGCCGGCTCGATTCGCGCCTGATGGACGAGCGGCGCACGATGCCGCCGCACGTGCTGCTCGACCTTGGCAACCATGGTTTTCTCGGCATGCAGGCGCCGCTGGCGCTGGGCGGCAAAGCGCTCGTCACGAGCGACCTGCTGCGCCTGATGGAACAGCTGGCGGCGATCGACCTGACGCTGGCCACGGCGGTGGGCGTGCACAACGGACTTGGCTTGCGGCCGTTGCTGCGCTTTGCGCCGGAGCGCCTGCGCGCCAGCGTGGTGCCCCACCTGGCGGGCGGCCGTCAGCTGGCCGCGTTCGCGTTGACCGAGCCGGCCGCCGGCGCCAATCCGCTGGCCATGCGCACCCGCGCGCAGCGCTGCGCGGGCGGCTGGCGCCTGAGCGGCGACAAGCACCTGATCGGCCTGGAAAACTGGGCCGGCTGGATCACGGTGGTGGCGCGCGCGCTGGGCGAGGATGGCATGGCGCTTGGCACCGTGGCGCTGCTGCTGCCCGACGACGCGCCGGGCCTGCACCAGGAAGCCGAAGCCCTGACCATGGGCATGCGCGCGATGGTGCAGAACGCGCTGCGCTTTGACGACGTGTTCGTGCCGGACACGCACGTGCTGGGCCAGCCGGGCGCAGGCATGGACGTGGCGCGCGATGCGATGGCGTTTGCCCGACTGGGCATCGGCGCGCTGTGCCTGGGCACCATGAAGCGCTGCGCACAACTGATGCTGCGCTATGCGGGCCGACGCGACGTGGCGGGCGGGCGCCTGCTCGAGCATCCGGTCACGCTGGCGCGTCTGGACAGCCTCTGCTGCGCGATCGGTGCGCTGGAAGCGCTGGTGCGAGCGCTGGCCGCCCGCGACGATCAAGACAGCAGCGGCGGCCTGCCGCAGGAAGCCTGCATGGCCTGCAAGTGCGTCGCGTCGGAATTGCTGTGGGAAGCGGCCGACATGCTGATGCAGTTGCTGGGCGGGCGCGGCTATCTCGAGACGAACGTGGCCCCGCTATTGATGCGCGACGCGCGGGTGATGCGCTTCCTCGAAGGGCCGACCGAGGCGCTGTATGTGCATCTTGGCGCCTGCGCACCCGATGGCGGTTGCCTCGGCGTTGCCGCCGATGTGTTCGGGGCGCACGCGCTGGTGCAGCAGGCGCGGTCGGCCTTGCTGGCGGCCAGCGGCGCGCGCTCGCACTATGCGGCGGGCGAGTTCTGCGCCTGGACGCTGCTGCTGGCCGCCGCCGAGGATGGCGAGGCGAACGCCAGCGCCGCCGGCTGGGCGCGGCGGCGCTGGGCTGCGTTGCTGGCCGGCCTGGCCGCGCCCGGTGCGCCGCCGCCGGCCGCCGCACTGGCCGCGCGCATCGACGCCTATGCCGACGCGATCGGCATGCCCGAGCAAGTCGCCGCCGGCGAACAACAGGCGCGCGACGCGTTGTTGCTGGCCGACTGGCGGGCGCCGGAAGAGGGCGCCGGCCCGCCGGTCGCGCCCGGCGTCGGGCTGCTGCTGGCCGACGACACGCGGGCGCTGGTGCGGCGCTGCCTGTTGTATGGCCTGCAGGATGCCGGTGTCGGGACGCTGGACGACGACCAGCCATTTGCCGACGTCGGCCTCGACTCGTTGTCGGCGATGCCCATGGCGCTGGAACTCGAGCGCCAGACCGGCCTGACGATCAATTCGGAGCTTCTGTACGAATACCAGACCGTCACGACCCTGGCGGCGTATCTCGATGCGCGGCGGGCCGGCGCCGCTGCTGCAGCGGCGCCGGCGCCAGGCTGACCGGCGGCGCTGGCCGGCCGGGCGTCGGGGTAGAATACGCCTTTTACCTGATTGCTTTCCGCCATGACCGTCCGCACCCGTTTTGCTCCCAGCCCGACCGGCTACCTCCACGTCGGCGGCGCGCGCACCGCGCTGTATTCCTGGGCCTACGCCCGTCACTTCGGCGGCACCTTCATCCTGCGCATCGAAGACACCGATCTCGAACGCTCGACGCCGGAAGCCGTGCAGGCCATCCTCGAAGGCATGAAGTGGCTGGGCCTGGAGCACGACGAAGGCCCGTTCTACCAGATGCAGCGCATGGACCGCTACCGCGAAGTGGTCGCCAGCATGCTCGACGCCGGCACCGCCTACCTGTGTTACTGCTCGCCCGACGAAGTCGAGGCGATGCGCGAGCGCATGCGCGCGGCCGGCGACAAACCGCGCTACGACGGCACCTGGCGTCCGGAAGCCGGCAAGACCTTGCCGGCCGTGCCGGAAGGCGTCAAGCCGGTGGTGCGCTTCAAGAATCCACTCGATGGCGAAGTGACGTGGACCGACGTGGTCAAGGGCACGATCACGATCGGCAACAAGGAGCTCGACGACCTGGTCATCGCGCGCCCGGACGGCACGCCGACCTATAACTTCTGCGTTGCCGTCGACGACTGGGACATGAAGATCACCCACGTGCTGCGCGGCGACGATCACGTCAACAACACGCCGCGCCAGATCAACATCCTGCGCGCGCTCGGCGCCGAACTGCCGCTGTACGGCCACCTGCCGATGATCCTGGGCACCGATGGCGCCAAGCTGTCCAAGCGCCATGGCGCCGTGAGCGTCATGGATTATCCGGAGCAAGGCTATCTGCCGGAGGCGATGCTGAACTACCTGGCGCGCCTGGGCTGGAGCCACGGCGACGACGAAGTGTTCTCGATGGCGCAGTTCACCGAGTGGTTCAACCTGGAACACCTGACTGCCTCGGCAGCCCAGTTCAATCCCGAAAAACTCAACTGGCTGAACAACCATTACATCAAGGCGGCCGACAACGAACGCCTGGCCGCGCTGGCGCTGCCGAAGCTGGAACGCGACGGCGCCCGCTTCGATGGCGCGCCGGCCCTGCCGACCGTGCTTGGCCTGATGAAGGAACGCGCCAATACGATCAATGAGCTGGCCGACTCGGCCATGCTGTTCTACCGCGATCCGCAGCCGGACGCCGAGCAGCTGGCGCTGCACCTGACCGAAGCTGTGCGCGCGGCGCTGGCGCTGTTTGCCCAACGCTGCGCCACGGTGGAGTGGAACAAGGCGGCGCTGGCGGCCATGATCAAGGAAGTTCTGGCCGCCCACAGCCTCAAGATGCCGCAATTGGCCATGCCGCTGCGCCTGCTGTTGACGGGCCAGTTGCAGACGCCGGCGATCGATGTGGTATGCGAGCTGTTCGGCCGCGACGTCGTGCTGGCGCGCGTGCAGAAGGGGCTGTAACACGGCACTGCGGACACCTGGCTGCAACGTCTCAAAACGTTGTTTGCGAAATGCAAGGGTGTCCTATATAATGCTCGCACTTCAGCGCTGCGGGGGTATAGCTCAGCTGGGAGAGCGCTTGCATGGCATGCAAGAGGTCAGCGGTTCGATCCCGCTTACCTCCACCAACTCTGAAGTGTGGCAGTGGTTTTGCCTCAGTTGTAATGTGACGCTGTGTAGCCAGCAGCAAAGCAGTAATGCAGTATCGGTTGTTCATGGTCCCCATCGTCTAGAGGCCTAGGACATCACCCTTTCACGGTGAGTACCGGGGTTCGAATCCCCGTGGGGACGCCAGCTTGCTGGTTAGAATAACAAGACACAGTATGCAAGCAGCATGCGCTACTGGTCGAAGCAGGTGCAGTGTAGTAAAATGTTGTTTTCCCGTGGGGGGTATAGCTCAGCTGGGAGAGCGCTTGCATGGCATGCAAGAGGTCAGCGGTTCGATCCCGCTTACCTCCACCACGTAAAAGAAAACGACATTCAAGCAGTACAGCAAGTCCAGGGTCCCCATCGTCTAGAGGCCTAGGACATCACCCTTTCACGGTGAGTACCGGGGTTCGAATCCCCGTGGGGACGCCAAGAATTTGGCAGATGTGCCGCGCCAGCGGCGGTGCATCGAAGTCAGCAGTATCAGGTTTTGCAGTTCGCTCGTCAGAGCACAATAGTTTTAGGTCCCCATCGTCTAGAGGCCTAGGACATCACCCTTTCACGGTGAGTACCGGGGTTCGAATCCCCGTGGGGACGCCAGGTTAAAGCCGGAGTAGACCAACGCGCTAGCGCGGAGAGGTGCTCCGGTTTTTCTATTGTGAGAGCACGTTTGTGCGCGCAATGGTTTGGTAGTAAAGTAGGGCCGCAGGATTGCACATGTGCTGGTTCGCGCTGCGACAAGTGGCAGCGAACATGAAGCAGCAGGCAACAAGCAGCAAGCAACAAGCAGTTGAGTACGCAGCACCAGTTTTAGGTCCCCATCGTCTAGAGGCCTAGGACATCACCCTTTCACGGTGAGTACCGGGGTTCGAATCCCCGTGGGGACGCCAGACAGAAAGCCGGAGCCGGCCACGACAGTGGGGCTCCGGTTTTTCTTTTGGCGCCGCCACTTTTGCCTTCGCCACATCGACGAACGCCTTGTGACTGCAGCAGTCCTTCATCTCACCAGAGCGCAATCCGCATCGGCGCGAATGGATACTGCAACGCCATCCCCTGATTTTGCATCCCTTGGTTTTGCATCCCCTGGTTTTGCATCCCTTGAGGTTGCATGCTGGCGCCGGCCGCGCCGAGACGGCCACCGTCATTGGGCGGCATCGCATACATGCTGCCCATTGCCCCGAACCCTGCCGCCGCGCTTTGCCACGGCATTGCCTGCTGCGCCGCAGGCAAGCCCAGCGCCACCAGGGCATCGGGCAAGCCATAGCCGATGTGTGTGGGATCGCTCAGCGTGACCGGCCGCGCGCTCATGCGCAATACCTGGAACAGGCGTTCGACCCGCTCTGGCGAGCGCGCTTGCACCATCGATCCGAACTCGGGCCGGTGCGCCAGCACCAGCGCAGCCAGACCAGTGACATGCGGCGCCGCCATCGACGTGCCATCCCACGCGGCGAAATTATTCGGCGGAACCGATGACACGACGGCCACGCCAGGGCCGCACACGTCGACCTGCGGTCCGAAGCAGCTGAAGCGCGCCGTAAAGTAGCCATACATATCGATGTCGGCGCCAATGGTTTCGGCGTGGTAGCTGTCGGGCGGGAACTCGCCGATCTTGCCGATGGCCGCCACGGCCAGCACATGCTGCGACGACGCCGGATATTGCACGGCGGCGGCCGAATTACCGGCGGCGGCGATGCAGGCAACGCCTGCCTGCTTGGCGCGCACGATCTGACGCTCGAGCGCCTCGGACGGCGCCGACCCGCCCAGGCTCATGTTGACGACATCGATGCCCTGTTCGATGCAATATTCAAGGGCATCGATCAGCTGGCTGATCTGGCCGCCGGGGAATAGTTTGCAGACATGGATTTCAGCCTCGGGCGCGAAACCGCGAATGCCCCAGGCCGGATCGGTGGCGGCAATCACACCGGCGCAGTGCGAGCCATGCCCGAGCGTGTCGTCATTCCAGGTGCTGCGGTCGGTGCGTTTATTGATGATGTCGAAGCCTTCGTGGATCGTGTTCAGGTTGCCGTGCGTGGTGGCAGCGCCGGAGTCGATGACGGCCACCTTGATGCCGCGCCCGCGAAATTGTTGCGGTACCTGGTCGAGGCGCATCGCGCGTGCCCCCCAGCCCATCGCGCTTTGCTGCGGCAAGCCGCGCAGCGTCGGCCAGTCGGCCAGCGCGCGCACCATGACGAGGTTCGGCTCTTCAAGGCTCAGGTCGGGGTCGCGCTGGTAGAAGCTCCAGAAATCGGCGCGTGGCTTGACGTACAGGCCGCTGATCGTGCTGGCGTCTTCGCCGAACAGGCGCAGGCGCGCCACGCCATCGGCGCCGGTCACGGTGGTGCTGGGCAGCACGCCGCCGAACAGCGACACTTCGACCTCGGGCAGCGGCGTACCATCCTTGCCAATCACGGCCAGTAAAAGTTCGGATTGCGGCCCCTGGTAAGGTGTGAGCGAGCTCACCAGGTCGGGCCGGCGCAGCATGGGATCGAGCAGCTCGAGGTGCTGATCGCGTTCGACCAGTAACTGGCCCTGGCCGCGCTGCAGCAGTTCGCCGGCTTTTTGATCGGTCATGCGCGCGACCACGACGCCTTCGGCGCTGTCGCCCATTGACGACGGGCCGAAGCTGGCCGTGGCCAGCCCGGCGCGGGGCGTAATGGTGTCGACCACGTCGATATCGGGCAGGGCAGTGAGTGCCTGCTGCACCGCTGACAGCCCCAGCGGCGCCATCCAGCTGCTGGTGCCGAAGCCCCCGAGCGCCGCGCGTGGCGCCACCAGGTATTTTTTCTTGCGCTCGGAGATTGGGCGTCCGCGTGCGGCGACGGGAATGCCAGCGCCGTCGGCGCGATTGCCAACGCCGTCGGCGCGAATGCCAACGCCATCGGCGCGAATGTCTTCTGCGCCGTCATGTGACGCGGTGGGCGTCTGCTGCGCATCGGCAGCGCCGCCTTTTGTGTGTTTGGCCATAATGTGTCCTTTGCCCGGCGCCGCTCAATCGAACAGCGAAAGCGGTTGGTCGGGTTCGATCGTTAACTGCTCAAGAGTCTGTTGCCGCAACCGCTCGGCAGTAGGAGCGTCGGTTTCGACGACCGCCGTGTGCGGCGGCCCCGACGACGGACCGATCAGGTCGACGACCTGCACGCCCGGTTCGGTGCCCAGGCTCGCCAGGAACCTGACCAGCGCGTTGTCGTCGCTCGCGGCGCGCACGATATAGCGGCCGAGTGGGGCGGGAGGTAGTGAAGCCGGCATGGCAGGGACTCCTCAATGCCCGGTTACTGCCGGCAGATGCCGGTTGTGACCGGGCGGGCTTGTTATGGTTTAGTGGACGGTTTGCTGACCAAACTGCTGGCCAGGCTGGCCATACTGCGCTTGCTGACCACCGAACTGCTGACCACCGAACTGCTGACCGCCGAACTGCTGTCCGTACGGATCAGCCGAGGCCGGTACATAACGGCCGAGCTGCGCTGCCACGCCACCGATTGCGGCGCCCAAGCCCTGGTTGCCCAGTTGTTCGCCGATGAAGCTGCCGACCGGACGTGCGTATTGGGTGATCGCATTGCTGATCCAGCCCTGCGGCGCCATTTGTCCGCCCTGTTGAGCGATTTGCTGCTGCAGGATTGCGGCCTGTTGCTGGACTTGCTGCAAGAGTTGCTGCAATTGCTGCTGCTGCGCCTGCAGTTGCTGCAACTGGACCATCGGCTGCTGCTGCGCCTGCGGTTGTGCTTGTGGATCGGCGCCGAATGGCGACAGCCGGGCGAACTGGGAGTAGTCGCTGATCATATTGCCCAGGTTGCGGTTGCCGGTGAGGTTGCCGACCAGCGCGCCGGCAGGCTTGCCGATCGTGCTGATCAGATTGCCGAAGAAGCCGCCCTGTGGTGTCAACTGGCCTTGTTGCTGCAGTTGCTGCAGTTGCTGCATCTGCTGTTGCTGCTGCAGTTGCTGCAGCTGTTGCAACTGCTGGAGTTGTTGCAGCTGTTGCGGGTCGAATTGCTGCTGCGCGCCCATCGCGGATGGATCGGCCGAGAAGGGCGACAGGTTGCCGAGGAAGTTGCCGGCCACCTCGCCGATGCGACCGCCCGCGCCGCTATTGCCGAACCAGCCGCCGATGCCGCGCCCGAGGGCGCCGCCGAGCGTGCCGCCGAACATGCTGCCCAGGCCCTGTGGTGCGAATTGCGGCTGCCCAAATTGTTGCTGGCCAAATGCTTGTTGATAGTCGTTCATGGTGATTGCCTCCGGTTTGTCGGTCGCGCTGGAGCCGGCCATGAACTGAATGACCCGCCACAAACGACCGTGTTCATATGATTCGCGCCACGGTGTGGCCGTTGGCGCGAGGGAAGGGCAGGATGGCGGCCTTTCGAGGCTGCTTTTCCTGCAGGTAGGCGTTCGACCGGTGGCTGGCGATGAAGTTTTGGCATTCTGCCGATGTAGGCAACGTTAAATTCGGTCGTTGCGCTAGCGCAGACGCGCGCTAGAAAGACCCGTATTTTCTTCACCATGCGCACTGGGATTTGAGAAAAATCACCCGGCAAAGTCGGGTAGAATGACGGCCCCTGCCTTCGCGTGCCCTTGCGCCGTCCGCCTCCATGCCGCTGCCATTCTCCGCGCCAACGCTGGCGATTTTCTGCAAGGTCGTCGATAACTTTGGTGACATCGGGATCTGCTGGCGCCTGGCGCGCCAGCTGCGCCACGAGCATGCGCTGGCGGTTACGCTGTGGGTCGACGACCTGGTCAGCTTCCGGCGCATCTGCCCCGAGGTTGCGCCGGCCGCCGCGCAGCAGGTGATTGAAGGCGTGACCGTGCGTCACTGGCAGGATCAGGAGGGCGCATTCGGCCCCGACGACATTCCCGACATCGTCATCGAGTTTTTCGGCTGCGAGCTGCCGCCGGGCTATCAGGCGGCAATGGCCGCCCGCACGCCGCGGCCGGTCTGGCTGAACTACGAAGGCTTGACGGCCGAGGACTGGGTCGAGGGCTGCCACCGCCTGCCGTCGATGCACCCGCGCCTGCGCCTGACCAAGCATTTCTATTTTCCCGGCTTTAACGAACGCACCGGCGGGTTGTTGCACGAAGCCGGACTGGATGAGCGCCGCCGTGCCTTCCAGCAGGATCCGGCCGGGATGACCGCCTTCCTTGCGCGCTTTGGCGTGACCGTCACGGAGATGGCGGCGCGCAAGGTGTCGCTGTTCTGCTACCCGACCGCACCGGTCGCCGCGCTGTTCGACGCCTGGCGCGACGGTTCGGCGCCGACGCTGTGCCTGGTGCCGGAGGGCACAGCGCCCGAGCAGGTCGCGGCGTTCCTGGATGCTGCGCCAGTGGCCGGCGCGTACGCCACCCGGGGCAGCCTGACGCTGCGCGTGCTGCCGTTCGTTCCCCAGGTCGACTACGACCTGCTACTCTGGGCCTGTGACATGAACTTTGTGCGTGGTGAAGATTCATGGGTGCGGGCGCAATGGGCCGGCCGCCCCTTCATCTGGCACATTTATCCGCAGGACGAAAACCTGCACCACAAGAAGCTGCGCGCGTTCCTGGCAGCCTATGCACAAGGCTTGCCGGCACTGTCCGCGACGATGCTCGGCTGGAACGATGCCCAGGCGGTCCAGGACTGGGCCCGCAACTGGCGCGCACTGCAAGCCGAGATACCCGACATCGAAATGCGGGCCGAGACGTGGCGCGGGGCGGTGCTGGCGCAGGGCGATCTGGTCACACAACTACTCGATTTCGTGCGCGATCTGAGGTATGCCCAGGAAAACAGCGTATAATGCCCGGTTAGTTTCTAACGGATTCCGACGATCAAACGCAGGTCCGGGGCCTTGGGCCCACCAGCCGGCGATGATTTAATGCAACTATCTTTTTACGTAAAATATCTATGAAACCCGCAAAAGAAATTCGTGTTGGCAACATCATCATGGTTGATGAAAAGCCGTTCATCGTGCTGCGTTCCGACGTCAACGGCTCGAGCCGCACGGGCTTCACCTACAAGTGGAAGATGAAGAATCTTCTGACCAATGCACCGCTGGAAAACGTGTTCCGTGGCGATGACAAGTTCGACGTCGTCGTGCTGGACAAGAAGCCAGTGACCTACTCGTACTTCGCCGATCCACTGTATGTCTTCATGGACGCCGACTACGAACAGTTCGAAATCGAAGAAGAGAACCTGGGCGACGCGCTGCATTACCTGAAAGACGGTATGGAATGCGAAGCCGTGTTCTATGACGGCAAGGCCATCTCGGTCGAACTGCCAACGACGATCGCACGCCAGATCGTGTACTCGGAGCCAGCAGTCAAGGGCAACACCTCGGGCAACGTCCTGAAAGAAGCCAAGATCGAAAACGCCATCGAAGGCAAGCAGCACACCGTGATGGTGCCGTTGTTCGTCAGCGGCGACGACATGATCGAAATCGACACCCGTACCAACGAGTACAAGAAAGTCGTGCGCAACTAAGCACGGTTTTCTCCATAAAAAAACGCTGCCTCGGCAGCGTTTTTTTTTCGTCTGTACTCTTGTCTCTACCCTTTATTTGCGCCGCAACTGCGCCAGATCGCGCACCGCGCCGCGGTCGGCCGACGTGGTCAGCGCCGCATACGCCTGCAGCGCCTGCGACACATAACGCTCGCGACCCAGCGGCAGCCAGGCGTCAGGCCCCAGCGCGTCCATCGCCGCGCGGCGGTGCGCCAGTTCCTCGGTCGTCACGCGCAGGTTGATGGTGCGCTCCGGGATGTCGATGTCGACCATGTCGCCTTCCTGCACCAGCCCGATCGCGCCGCCTTCGGCTGCTTCCGGCGACGCATGCCCGATCACCAGTCCCGACGAGCCGCCCGAGAAGCGCCCGTCCGTAAACAGCGCGCAGGCCTTGCCCAGGCCCTTCGATTTGATGTACGAGGTCGGGTACAGCATCTCCTGCATGCCCGGACCGCCTTTCGGCCCTTCGTAGCGGATGATGACGACGTCGCCTGCCACCACGTTGTCGCCCAGGATCGCTTCCACGGCTGCGTCCTGGCTCTCGAACACGCGCGCCCGGCCGGAGAATTTGAGAATGCTTTCGTCCACGCCAGCCGTCTTCACGATGCAGCCTTTTTCGGCGATATTGCCGTACAAGACCGCCAGGCCGCCATCCTTCGAGTAGGCATGCTCGCGGTCGCGGATGCAGCCCATGGCGCGGTCGAGGTCATTCTTTTCATAGCGTTCCGATTGCGAGAACGCCACCTGGGTCGGCACGCCGCCCGGCGCCGCGCGGAACCACTGGTGCACGGCGGCGTCGGTACTCACTGCGATATCGTATTGCGCGATCGCCGCGGCCATCGTCGGGCTGTGGATCGTCGGCAGCGACGTGTCGAACAGCCCGGCGCGCGCCAGTTCGCCCAGGATCGAGAAGATGCCGCCGGCGCGGTGCACGTCTTCGATATGGTATTTGTCGGTCATCGGCGCCACCTTGCACAGGCAGGGCACCAGGCGCGAGATGCGGTCGATGTCGGCCATCGTGAAGTCGACCTCGGCTTCATGTGCGGCCGCCAGCAGGTGCAGCACGGTATTGGTCGAGCCGCCCATCGACACGTCCAGCGCCATCGCGTTCTCGAACGCAGTCTTGGTGGCGATCGAGCGCGGCAGCACGGAATAGTCGTCGCCTTCGTAGTGGCGCTTGGCGGTCTCGACGATCAGGCGGCCGGCGCGCAGGAACAGTTCCTTGCGGTCGGCGTGCGTGGCGACGATGGTGCCGTTGCCCGGCAGTGCCAGGCCCAGCGCCTCGGTCAGGCAGTTCATCGAGTTGGCCGTGAACATGCCCGAGCACGAACCGCAGGTCGGACAGGCCGAGCGTTCGATCTCGGCCACGTCGGCATCCGACACGGTGGCGTCGCCCGCCTTGATCATCGCGTCGATCAGGTCGAGCTTGATGACCTTGCGCTCGTTATTGACCACCTTGATGACCTTGCCAGCCTCCATTGGGCCGCCCGAGACGAACACGGTTGGAATGTTCAGGCGCATCGCGGCCATCAGCATGCCCGGCGTGATCTTGTCGCAGTTCGAGATGCAGACCATGGCGTCGGCGCAGTGCGCGTTGACCATGTATTCGACCGAGTCGGCGATCAGGTCGCGCGACGGCAGCGAGTACAGCATGCCGCCGTGGCCCATCGCGATGCCGTCATCGACGGCGATGGTGTTGAATTCCTTGGCCACGCCGCCAGCCGCCTCGATCTCGCGCGCGACCATCTGGCCCAGGTCTTTCAGGTGGACATGGCCCGGCACGAACTGCGTGAACGAATTGACGACGGCAATGATCGGCTTGTCGAAGTCGCCATCCTTCATGCCGGTGGCGCGCCACAAGGCGCGTGCCCCGGCCATATTGCGGCCTTGGGTGGTGGTGTGTGAACGGTAAGTCGGCATGGAATTCTCCCAAGATAATGCAAAAAATAATGATCGGATCAGGGTGACGGTTGGGGCTGGATTTGTCCAATATATGATGGACGCTTCTGTAGGTCCTCCGGTGTATCACAGCACGTCACAACCATGTTTGAGTTGCTGCTATGCTATTGCTTGGCCATTTGACGGAGCACACAGGCATGGAGCGCAGGGATTTTGTACGGATGGGATTGGCCGGCACGGTGGCCGGTACGAGTGTGCTGGCGTATGCCGCGCCGTCGAAGACGGCGCCCGCCGCCATCCTCGACGCTGGCGTCCATGCCCAGCAGCAGGCCATGCGCGCCGGCACCCTGACAGCGCACGAGCTGGCGTCGCGCTACCTGGCGCGCATTGCGGCGATCGACCGCGCCGGGCCCCGTCTGCGGTCGGTCATCGAAACCAATCCCGATGCGCTCGCCATTGCCCGCGAGCGCGACCGCGAGCGCAAGGCCGGCAAGCTGCGCGGCCCGCTGCACGGCATCCCGATCCTGCTCAAGGACAATATCGCCACCGCCGACAAGATGAGCACGACGGCCGGTTCACTGGCGCTCGATGGCGTCAAGGCGCGGCGCGACGCCTACATCGTGGCGCGCCTGCGCGCTGCCGGCGCCATCATCTTGGGCAAGACCAATCTGTCGGAGTGGGCGAATATGCGCTCGACCCGCTCGACCAGCGGCTGGAGCGGACGCGGCGGCCTGACCCGCAATCCGTACGCGCTTGACCGCAACACGAGTGGCTCGAGTTCGGGCTCGGCCTCGGCGATGGCGGCCAGCCTGGCCACGCTGGCCGTAGGCACCGAGACCGACGGCTCCATCGTCTCGCCCGCATCGACCTGCGGCATTGTCGGCATCAAGCCGACGCTGGGTCTGGTCAGCCGCAGCGGCATCATCCCGATCGCGCATTCGCAGGATACCGCCGGGCCGATGACGCGCAGCGTCGCCGATGCAGCGCTGTTACTGGCGGCGCTGGCCGGCATCGATCCGCAAGACAGCGCCACCGCCCGCGCGCCGACGGTCGATTATGCGAACGCGCTGCGCAAGGATGGTCTGCGCGGCAAACGCATCGGCGTGGCGCGCGACTTTTTCGGTGGCAATGACGGCGTGAATGCGCTGATCGAGAAGGAACTGGGTGTGCTCAGGGCGCAGGGTGCGGTCCTGGTGGACGTGGCGGTGCCCAACACCGACAAGTACGGCGAGTCCGAGCTGACCGTGCTGCTGCACGAATTCCGGCCCGACCTCGAAGCCTGGCTGGCGACCTATGCGCCGCACGCGCCCGTAAAAACGATGGCCGACATCATCGCCTTCAACGTACGCAATGCCGGCAAGGAGATGCCGTTCTTCGGACAGGAACACCTGATCGCGGCGCAGGCGGCGGGCGGCTTGCAGGCGCGCGAGTATGTGAAGGCGCTGGCCAACAACCACCGCTACGCGCGCGACAAGGGGATCGACCAGGTGCTGCGCGCCTACAAGCTCGACGCGCTGGTGGCGCCCACCGGCGGGCCGGCCTGGCTGACGGACACCGTCAACGGCGACCATTATGGCGGCAGCTTTTCATCGCCGGCAGCGGTGGCGGGCTATCCGCACATCACGGTGCCGGCGGGGTTTATCCGCGGCCTGCCGGTCGGCCTGTCGTTTGTCGGCACGGCGTGGAGCGAGCCGGCGCTGATCGGGATGGCGTATGCCTACGAGCAGGCCAGCCGGCGGCGCCGCGCGCCGACTTACCGGGCGCGCATCAGCGCCTAGTGCCTAGCGCTTCAGCGGCGCGCGGCCTGCTTGGCCTGCGTGAACACCGGGCCCCATAGCGGGTGCCCGTGCTCACCGGCGGCCAGGTCGAAACCCGGATCGAGCCGGAAAGCGCCGTCGAACGTTTCGCGGCACAGCGCCTGGCGCCCGCTCACGCAATAGCTGAACGCCGTGTACTTGGCGGCAGACAGTCGCTCGCGCGGCGTGGCGCCTTTCATGTCGGCGCCGTTCAGGCGCCGGATCGCGCCGTTGTAGTCGCCATCGTTGTACAGCGCGATGCCTTCGCGCAGCGCCACGTCGCTCTTGTCGACCGTGCCAGCAGCAGGGCGGCTGGTGCGGTCGGTGCGCTGGGCGCGCTCGGCGCGCGGGCGCACGTCGTCAGCCTTGGGATGGGCGCGCGCCTTTTCCTTGCCGCCCAGGGCCGGGCCGAATTCGGCGCAGCCCGACACCATCACGGCGATCAGTGCAACCGCCGGCAGGTATTTTAGAAATCGCGTGCTCAAGGCGTAGTCTCCTCGGTGAAATCAAGTTCGATCGTGCCGTTCTGGCCCTGCACCGACTGCACGGTCACGGTGTGCTCGGGGAAGCCCGGGTTGACGATGCGGATCGTGTGCTCGCCCGGCGGCAACGTGATGTGCTTCAGTGGCGGCGTCGTGCCGCGCTCGACACCGTCGACGACGATCGTGCCCCACGGCTGGATCAAGAGTTTATAGGTGGTGCCGGCGACGGCGGCTTCGGGCGGCGTGCCTTGCGGCGCCAGGCGCACCGCCGTTGGCGGCACGACGGCGTCGGGCCTGGCCGGCGGCGGGGTGGCCGCCGCCGTGGCCGTGCGCGGCTCGACCTCGTCGATCACGGGGGCATCGAGCTGGGCCGGGCCTTCGGTGAGCGTGACCAGTGGCGCCGGGGCGTCAGTGGCAACCGGCGCCTCCGATGGCGGCGGCAGCGCCAGCGTGTCGCTCGTGTCGGCCTGGCGCATCAGCGCGAACAGGGCCAGCAGCGCGGCGACGATCAGCACGATTGCGCCGACGAGCAGCGGCCAGCGTTTCTTGTGAGGCTGGGTGGTGGCGGCAACTGGCGCGGGCGCCATCGGCGTCGATGCATTGGCGGCGGCGCGCATGGGGATCGGGCCGGATGCGGTCGGCGCCTTCGGTGGCGCCACGGGTTCAGGAACTGGCACTGGCGCAGGCGTCGGCGTCGGAGCAGGCGTCGGCTCGGCCACGATATGCCCGGCAACGCCGGCCAGCGGCGACACGGTCGGCGCCACCAGATCGTCGTCGATCGGCGGCAGCGACATGGCAGGCTTCGGCGCCAGCACGGCAATGCCCATCAGGCCGCGCATCTGCTCGATGGTTTGCGGGCGCACGGCCGGGTCGGGCGACAGGCAGCGGTCGAGCGCCGCCAGGAGGCTGTCGCTGTACTCATTCAATCCCAGCGTGCGCAGTTGGGTGACCGGCGCCAGCTCTTGCGAGATCGCGTAATGCATCACGGCGGCCAGGTCGTACAGGTCGCGTGCTTCGTATTCGGCCGGCACGGCGGTGTCGGGCAGCTCGCTGTAGCCCGGTACCAGCATCGGGTCGCCCGAATCCAGGATGTGCAGGCTGTCGGGCGTGATGCGCCGGTGCGGCACGTTCATGCCGTATTGTACTTCGAGCGATTGCAGCACCTGGCGGATGATGCGGCGGCACCAGGGCTCGCTGACCATCTCGTGGTTGTACTCGACGATCTCGCGGACCGTGCGGCCGTCGAGTTGCTGCGGGGGCGTGCTGGGGTTCATGGCATCTTGCCGGTCGCCGTATGAACGGGCCGGACGAATGTTTATTTATTGCAAATAATGCCAGATTTGCAGGGAAGAGGGTACTACCGTCTCAACTGTGCGCGGCAGGTGTACCTGCCGCGCACAATGCCGTGCACCACGCAGGGCGCTCAAGCGTCGAGAAAACGCATCTTGAACCAGCGGCCCTTGATGACGCCAAAGCCCGCGCCAGGCGAATCGCCTTCGCCGAGGCGCTTGACCGCCGCCTGCGCCACGCTGCGCTCGAGAGCGACGTAGCTGCTGAATTCGCCAATATTGATCTTGCCGACCTGGTCCTTGTTCAAGCCCGCGTCGCCCGTGAGCGCGCCCAGCAGGTCGCCAGGGCGCAGCTTGGCTTTCTTGCCGCCGGCGATGACCAGGGTAACCATTGGCGCCGGCGATGCCGGTTCGGCATCGTCGCCGAGCGTGGGCAGGCTTTCCCACACGGCCGGCTGATCCTGGTATTGCTCGATCAGGGAAACCCATTTCTTTTCGTTCGGCGCGCACAAGGTGTGCGCCATGCCGCTGCCGCCGGCGCGGCCGGTGCGGCCGATGCGGTGCACGTGCACCTCGGGGTCTTTCGACACGTCGACGTTGATCACGGTGCCCAGGTCGGCAATGTCGAGGCCGCGCGCGGCGACGTCGGTGGCCACCAGCACCGAGCAGGAGCGGTTGGCGAACAGCACCAGGATTTCATCGCGCTCGCTCTGCTCGAGTTCGCCGTACAGCGCGCG
>Ga0265797_10001123_pt1 | contig 47858 bp, 61 predicted proteins | sample P2T30metagenome_FD_192433 | JGI IMG/M metagenome (GOLD analysis project Ga0265797, IMG submission 192433) | Plant litter microbial communities from East Loma Ridge, Irvine, California - P2 T30 | ecosystem: Environmental > Terrestrial > Plant litter > Unclassified | place: USA: California...
ACCAGCGCCGCCCCCGAAACCCGCTCCACCGTGACCTCCAGCGCCGCCTCCTGCACCGCCATTGAAGCCGCCTCCAACAGAGCCACCAGCGCCGCCCCCGAAACCCGCTCCACCGTGACCTCCAGCGCCGCCTCCTGCACCGCCATTGAAGCCGCCTCCAACAGAGCCACCAGCGCCGCCCCCAAACCCTGCTCCGCCGTGGCCACCTGCACCGCCATTGAAGCCGCCACCGGCAGATCCACCGGCGCCGCCGTTGGCACCACCACCAACTGAGCCTCCGCCGGATGCACCACCTCCTACGCTTCCACCGAAGCCTGGGAAGCCTACAGAGCCAGAGCCAGAACCGCCTGCGCCGCCGCCGAAGCCGGGGAAAGAAGGTTGGCCACCGACCGGGAAGGGCATCGTGGGAAATTTGGGCTTATCGCCGCCGCCAAATCCAGGCCAAGAAGGCTTTGGAAAACCGGGGAAGCCTGGGAAGCCGCTGCCGCTGCCGCCATGGCCAGAGCCAGAACCCGAGCCAGGGGTCTCGCCAGAGCCAGGGGTGTCAGGCGACCCGTAGTCTGGGTACGTTCCAGTAGTTACAGGGGCGCTGGGCTGGGTGCCAGATGAAGGCGAGTCGTAGGTTGGATACTGGGGACGCGGGAGCGCGTTGGTGAGGCCAGCGAGGGCAATGAGGGTTGCGGCTGTGTATCTCATCTTGATTGATGTATATTGATAACGAATGTGTGATGAATGTAATAAGAAGCGAATGTGGGGTGCAAAGCACAAGTGGTAAACTGATGAACGAAATGTGAAGATGACTTGGATGTCCAGTGTGGAAGCCTGGCCCGTTATATACCTACCTTTGTCGACATTGATTCTCAGCACAGGTAATTCCCATGTGTCTCCGTCCGGGAGTTAGCTCAGTTCCAGAGTTGACGATCAATATTATTGGGAGCTTGTCTCTCCGATCCGTAGCGGCAGTCCTGAAACCTTGCACTGGAGTGCACGTGCTATGCTTCGTGTAAACGTACAGACTAACGAGGTGAGTTCCGTAGCTCTTACAATGGCGGAAGTTTTTCCATAAGCGGCCAAACATTCATCTCGAAGAGGCGCTCTGCGAATGCTCCAGGAGCGTTGTGTCTTACAAACGCGCAAAGAACTGCGAGATCTGACAAATGTTGGTATACAGCTTTGAAGCAGTTGCAGTCCGTGAACAGGCGCAGTCGTGCTCTGCTGAGTTGCGATCTGTGTCCGCACTTCCATGTATCGCAAGAGCGTGGCGTAGGTTCACCCACATCAAACACTCGTCATTCTCCGAAACAATTCGCCTTAAAGCCGGGCCGTCGACATGCTGGTGTTCGAGCAAGGGGTAGTGGACCCAGAACTCAGACCATCATTGGGTATTTCCCTAGAATAGGGGCGCTCAGGACTCGGCGGTCACTAATTTGTTGCCACCAAATCTTCTCGAGAAAGCTACCATGGTCGCAATGAGTGTACCGAGCTACCGAATTGACTAGTGATTTGCTCAGGGGTAACAAGGCTGTCAGATCGTGGCTCGACACCGGGGCATGCCGATCATGTCTCTTAGACTGGCCAGATCTTGGAACGGAAACTTACGGCGGATTTGCCGGGCTGGGCCGACGCTAGTATCTGCACTTCACTCGCCGAGTGCTCACGCACAGTATTGCAGACTCATGCTCCTCTGTGAATGTAGGGATTAGGATATCGAATCAACCTCATTTCGTGTGACCAGTGCTGCGATCTTACTCCGTTGTAGCTGCTCGAGCGGTCCGGCGTGTGCGCAAGTAGTAGTTGCCATGCTTGCTGCCCGTAGCACGAACAGTGTCTTTTGCGTATACGCGGTGAAGTTGCCTATCTAGAAAGTATTGAACGTTGCAGAGCTGATCGACCGAAATGAATCGATGGCTTCAATTCAAATCCATCGTCTAGTGGTTGCGTCCGAACATGGTATTTCCACGTTTCACTAAAGTCAATTCAAGGTTTAGTCTCCTTTTTTTCCTAGTGGTCGTGGCCACGCCTTCGTGCGAGGAGTTGTGATCAAGGTATTCTCGAGAATTGCAAAGAATAAAAGACATGGCCGATGGTCGCGGTGACAGGAACGTGACTCGATTGATGAAACAATGTTGCAAAAATACATTAACGGTGGAGTGGAGTGGAGCAGAGTTCGTGCAGCTGCAGGGGTTACTTAGCGGCCGATCTAATCTTGGTACCTAAGCGACGCGTGACATCTGACTCGACCTACAACAACCTCAAGCCCCACATCATGTTTGTTTGGTACTGAGCCGCTCTGGGCCTCAGGGGTACCAGAACATGACATCGCACCGCACCGCAGCCGAGAACTGTAATGGATTCGCAATACATCGCGCGACCCAGAGTTCGTCCGACCGCAGAGCTTGGAACCAGCGCAAGCTTTATCAACCTGTTGACCGATATGCCTAGCGACTTCAAAACACCGATAGAGCGGGGTGAGGCCCCTGACACACCCGAGACTATCGTTTTTGTCAATCATGTCCATGATAGCTACGTCTGGCCGTACGAGTCAGCGTCTTCTTATGAAGTATTTCTGGAGCTAGGCAGTATAAACTTTTTTTGACATTTAAGCAGTCTGTCAGACGTCTCGTTGACGAAGTTTAAGCGCCTGAGAAGTATGAAATTCAACGTGATGCGTTGAGAAAAGGAGAATATGACTTCCGGACCGAAGGGTGCGATCATCCTCCCGAGTGTTTGGAAGTCGATAGTGAAGCCATTCACCTCGATCAGAATCACGTTCAAGGAGGAAACTGCTAGAATTGACAAATTCCACGACAATATCACTGAATCGCCTGTAGAACGACCATTTCCTGTCCGATTTCATAGTGTCGAGGCATTTGACGCCGCAGTCGGAGCAGATGGCAGCTAGGACGATGTGGACTCAACCACCCCTACCGAATTTGATGATGAAGCTGATTCCGTCACCAAGCAACCCGGGCCACAGCGGACTGTGACATCGGCTACCGACTCCAAGGGCAACAAGCTTGCATACAGTATCGACACTCACTATTATGGTCCCGCAAAATCGAGCAGCAATGATGGCAGCTCGGACACCCAAGTTCTGACAATCAAGCCTTCAGGGATATCAATGGAGACCTTGAGGGTCACGAAAGCAATGGCGCTGCCTATCGACAACAAGACCGTGATTCGTATTAGTAGCTTGCCAGGTCTGGAGACGCTTCAGCTAAGCGACAGTGTGACCACGACCTGGTACCATCTCCAGGCCAAACAGCTCGACTTCGCTCACTTCAGACAAGCCTGTCTTGAACTCCCACATCTGTCACGGCGCCTGCAAACCCTCACGCGGGATCTCTTGGCGCGAATCGAAAAGCATAAAGTCAAGGCATACTTGGATGGTCTCTATGTGGAGCCCGGAATTGTCATGCGCGTTGACGAGAGATGCCAGCCCGACCCGCAATCAGCCATATTTAGCTGCGTACCCTACTTCGACCTGCAAGAACCCATAACAAGCAAGTTCTGCTCGCTGCTCGAATGCAAGACGTACTTCCAGATGGAACAAAAGTTGAATGAGCTACGGAGGCGTGCACTCAACACACCAAGTTCAGACAGCCTGTGTATGTCAGATGGTGCGCAACTAGTCACTCCAAAAGACTGGCCATCCCTCGTTCTCTGCACTGACCGCATTTTCATCGATCTCGCAGCCCTGATCGGCGAAAAAGCCGATAGAATGCAGCAACGTATCATCGCAGACTTGAATAACCCAAGACCGGGTACAGGTGCTGCCCATCGAGATGACTTGCGGCAAGCTAGGTTCGGGCGTTTCGAAAACCTGGCGGACAACGCTGCTAGTCAAGCGAAGGATCCTGCCGACAAAGCGTCACTGTCTACGTTACTCGATGCGAAGCCTGTATCGGAACATACTTTGATTAATGGTGCATTGCGTGGCCGCGTGCCACCTTTCTTTCACTGGAAAACAACGGAATTTGAGAACTCCCAAGACGAAGGACAGAGTGTAGAGTCAAACCCAGCAGATGCCAGGCATGCCTCTCAGCGACTGCAGCTCGCGGAGAAGAGCATGGCGAGTGCAATTCTTGACAGCAACGAGATTTTGAACGTGGTGGATGAGAGCTTCTCATCCACCTCGTCCTTCGAGGCTATATCTGAGGATAGTCAGGATGACGTCAGTGCTCGATTCAATGCTCTCGCATCAGATTCGAGGCCCAAAGATTTCCACACATACCATGCGGTGTTTGTCGGAGGTCAGTGTGCGAGCTTCCTGGAGAAGTCGCATATGTTCTGCGCTACCGTACGAGCCATATTGCGCCTCTTGTTGCGTTGTACCGACGAGAGTACCATGTTGCGGAAGCTTTGGGGTGCCATGGGCAATATTCACGATCTGATTGCGAAACTGTGCGCAGATGAGGCTGATACCGAAACATCTCGCACACGCCATTCCGGTTGGTACGTTCGTAACAACAAGTAGTCGCAACCGAAAGCATACCAGACATTTGTCCGTCAGCTCAGGCACTGTCAGCGTTGTCGACGCTCGGATCCCTACGAGAGCAGTCAGGACGCGATTGAACATTTGCGGGGCCATGTGAGATCGCAAGCACGAGCAGCACTGCTTGTCGTTTCGAAGCCTCTCATGTCCTAAGAGAGCCCTGAGCTCAACCTTGAGGACTAGATCGTAGATGAGACTCAGCTCAAGCGCGAAAAGCTGAATGCTGGCGCACTCGAAATTCTGACCCTTGCATGCAACGACTCGGCCACGATTTTCGGGCAGCTTGAGGAACTTGCTGACGGCGTTCGAATAGAGGATGGAAGCATGTCTGAGCTATACACTTTTCCTCGCCAACTAGTCGAGACTCCGCAGCGTTGTTGTCTTCTTCCTTGCGATCGAACGAGCTCTACACTATTCGCAAGGCTCGGTCCCAAATGATCGTTCTCTCTCTTTTGATTCACCCTACGTCGAGACCAGTGTTGTAGTCTTGAAGCGCTTCGTCAAAGGTGTTCAACGATCCACAGCCTATGCTCACCATGAGCTGTGTGATATGGTCAAGTCTGAGGCTACTTTTGATCCACTGCAGAGCGTCTCTCTCGGACCTCAATACCTATGTGCCTGGCTGATGCGAAGACTGGTTGTGAAGCCTCTACACAAGCATCTGGCGATTGCCGAAATGTACCGGGAGTACCTGACTACGATAGTTAGTACCATACGCTATCGCTCTATTTTGCTGGCTAATATCCTCCATCAATTTCAAGTCAACCATCGTCTCGGCAAATGCCTGTTACGTTAATCAATCTGCTCCAAGAGAAACTCCAGGTCCTCGTCCAGGTAAATGCGTGGCAAACCAACCTCATATGGAATTACCTCGCGGTTCTCGACGATGCAACGTATGAGAAAGACGTATCAGCACGACGTGCAAACTTCCAGCACGAACGTAATCTTCTGCAAGCATGTGCAGAGCAACTTGCATCATCCCTAGACGAGACCACCAGTCTAATCCGCCGTTGCGGGCCGCTTTCCGACAGCACGAAACAAAGCCTCGAGATCAACGAAGAAGACCACGGCAAGGCTATCATGGTGTTCACCGTTGTCACGATCATCTTCCTTCCCTTGTCATTTGTGACCTCGTTCTTTGGTATGAACACGGTAGACATACGCGACATGGCTTCCGGTCAAAGCTTGTTCTGGGCTGTCGCCATACCTCTGAGAGCTGTAACCATGGGGTTAGCACTGTTAATTGGTTACAATGGCGATGAGCTACGCGATAGCGTCGCTAGCATCTATCACTTCGTGGCCGGTAAAGCGGATCGCAGCACACCTGCGGGCAGCGTCAGCGTCGCGCAATGGAAGCGCACAAGACCAATACAGACCGACAACAACGCCGAGTCTGACATCACTCCGGCAGATGATGCGGAGTACGCCGTTCCATGGGTAGGAGACTGGATAAACACAAACGACCTCTCCTCTCCCGTTGATGCCCGTCGAGTCTACCTCCAAACAAGGAGGGCAAATTCAACGCGACTGCGAATCGAGCGCCGAACATCGCGTTTCAACACGAAGATGACGTCCTGCCACCGCCGCCTGGTCGTGCACAGCCCTTTGGCATGGCTCAGATGGACCAGGGGCGTGATCCGCCGCGTGTACGCTACGACGACGAGGTGTATGTCCGACCTCAACCACGGGCTCCCGGACCTCGCAGGCGGCCCGCTGATCCTTACAACGACGTGCATCACGGCGCGTACGATGCTGATGTGCATGAGTATACATGGTGTAAAGGTTCTCGGCGTACACGTTTCGCAGATCGCAGAGCTCGTGGATATGGCGGTGGAAGGCGTCACGAAGGTTATCTTGTGGAGCGCGGAGGTGACATGAGAGGGTATGGGGTACGGGAGCGTGGTTATTGAACGTTCGAGGGTCGGAGATGCCTGTTGATCTTTGCGTCGCCGGGAACGACTCCCTAGCACGGCGTTTGACATGATGTCTCTATATAGGTGGGGCATCATTATACACGTGAGCAAACAAGGTGAAGGGAGAGGTCCGTTTTCGAGACGCTTTAGTTTGGTTCGAAAGGTCTGATCATCGAGCGGTATATATTAAGCAGGATCTTGACCTTGAGCCTCATGACGGCTTCGACTTAGTCAGTTCCTCCAACTGCTTCTTCGCCGCCCACTGCTTCTCGACCTTGATCTTCTTCAAGATCTCATCCGCGCCCTTGCCGATGAGGATCGCAGCCACTTCTCTGCCCATGGCCTCCGCCTCCTCGACTGACCGAACCTTCCTCACCGCCTCGTGCTCGACCGACTCTTTGCCATCGACACTTACCACCAGCGTCTTCATGACGAGCTCCTGGTCATTGAGATCTGGCTCGGCTTCTTCCACAGCATTGCCGTGCTTGTCATAATCCCTCGCAGGCTGCGTTCCGATAGCGAGACCCTTGCCGCCACGCCAGGACGTCTCGACGCCGATGGGCACGCTGCACCCGCCCTCCAGAGTGCGCAGCAGAGCCCGCTCGGCTGAGCATGCTCTTGTTGATCGCTCGCATGCAATCTTGTTCAGCAAATCCTGGATCGGCTCATCATTCTTCCGGACTTCGATGGCCAGCGCGCCCTGCCCCACGGCGTGCAACATGCCGCCCGTAACGCTGTCAAGGTACTGGCTTATCCTGTTGTCGAGACCCATTCTCTTCAGACCAGCTGCCGCCAAGATGATGGCCGAGTATGGCGAGTCTTCGGCATCGAGCTTGCCCAGTCGCGTGCCGACGTTGCCTCGCAGATCGGCGAAGGTGAAGTGCGGGTACAGTCGCCGGAGTTGTGCGGCGCGGCGGACTGAGGATGTGCCGATTGTGGCGCCCTGGGGTAGCGTGGCGAGGGTGGTGTCTTTTGGGAGCCGTGGGGAGATGAGCAGTGCGTCGCGGGGGTCTTCGCGGTCGAGAATTGCGCCGATTTCGAGATGGTCTGGGAGCTGGGTGGGCATGTCTATGCTGCAGTCAGACAGTGCAGGGCATCCGGTGCATGTTTTCATCACGTGGTGCCATACCTTTCAGGCAATGCACGATGATGTCCAGGTCGCCCTTCTCGAGCATGGCCTCGAGCTCGCCAGTCCACAAGCTCTTCGCATTCTCGCCCTGGCTCAGTTGTTGCAGCGGAGTGATCTTGTCGCGGTCACCCTCTACCACCACCGGACATATGTTGTAGGTCCGCTCTGGGTGTGCGCCCTTCAACGCGGCGGCGACTGCGCGAGCCTGTATCTGGGCGAGTGTCGAGTTGCGTGTTCCGATGTTGATGGGCGGGAACTGCGTGTCTTTGGATGTATTGGCGCCCTCCGGAGCCGATTGAGCCGGCGTCTCGAGATTGGTTGCCGTAGCTGCAGCCATTGTTTGTCTTGACATAAATCCACTGGCCTCCGTGCTTGTGTCGATGGTGAAGGTCGTGCTGTCCAAAACTTTGAACTGTTCAAGTGGGGCCATGCTGATACGTCATAATTCCGCACCTCGGCACCTTACCGGTAGCGTCAGGTACCACTCCACTTTACGCGTGCGTGCAGCTCACCTTCCTCCCATCTCGCATGACTTTGGTTCCACGGTCTTGATGATGAGGCCTCAGAGTGATAATCATGTGGCTCTCGATAGTATCTGGGCAAAATCCAAAACCGATGATCAAAGTGGATTACTGAACCTTTCCGAGGCTTCGACGATCCCCGCATCTTGCGGCTGATCACTAAAGCACACGAGAGAGACATCACGCAACTTCTAGCTTGTTGCGACGGTATGAAGAACTGAACAGCCCCCTTAGAATACAGCATCACCTCCTACGCACTCCAATTCACCATGTCGAAGAACACATCCAACAAGCCCGTCATTGCCGTCGTAGGCGCCGGCCCAGGGATTGGCGAAGCCGTCGCCCATCGATTCGCAACGCGTGGCTTCGCAGTCGCTCTTCTCGCACGCACAGAAGACAAGCTCCAGACCATGGCCCATACCATCAACAACGACGTAGGAGGCGGCACAGCACAGTACTACATCACCGACCTACGCATTGAGGACTCTGTCATCTCAGCTTTCGAACGCATCAAGTCAGAACTCGGTCCAGTCAACGTCCTCGTGTACAATGCCGGCGCGCGACGAGTCAATGGTCGCTCCCTCATCGACACCACAACCGAAGAGTTCGAGAACTTCACCAAGATCAACCTCTTCGGCGCATTCTGGTCCAGTAAACTCGTCCTGCCGGATATGCTCGCAGCAGGAAAAGGCACCATCCTATTCACCAGCGCAACAGGCGCACTGCGCGGCATGCCTGGTCTCGCATCGTTCTCACCAGGTAAATTCGGGCTGCGCTCGCTGTGCCAGATCATCACGCGCGAGTACCAGGCCAAGGGCATCCACGCTGCTCATGTCATTATCGATGGACCGGTGGATGGAAGATTGATTGGCGGTGTGTATAAGAGAAGGTGGGAAAGAGACGGGGATACGGAGAAGGCGGCGAATGTGGAGAGTTATCTTGTGCAGCCGAGTGATTTGGCTCATACGTATTGGTTCTTGCATACGCAGCCGAGGAGTACGTGGACGCAGGAGTTGGATGTTAGGGCGATGAAGGAGACGATGTTTACGAAGCTGTAAGGCGTTGAAGCTGTATAGTAGGGGATAATGCAGGTGTAAGTTAGGCGAGGATTCATGAACTCGTCGTGTTGTACCCACTAGTGGGCTTGTAAGCCACAAAATTATTACTTCATCTACTTACCGTCCTAAGCTATCTCTGACTTGAGCTACGACTTTCAAGGTTTTTTTGGGGACAAGAAATTGGTACGTAATTTGTTGGTTCGCTAACCACACTGATACGAAGGTGCTCGTATCTATCGCGTCAACCTTCAGGACACGTTAAACGTTGAAGTCATTGACTCAAGAAGCACGAGGACCTTCGTAACATGTCCCGCTCAAAAAAGACTCTTGATGATGGACTTGAATTATGAGCCGATCAAAATCGCCAACTGATATGGAATTCAAGTTCCTCAGAGCTTCGCCTTCACCCCCTTCTCCACCTCCATCCTCGCTTGCTCAACCAACACCCTCCTCAATATCTTTCCTGCATTGCTCTTCGGCACCGCCTCCACAAACCGGATCCCACCCCTCAACTTCTTATGCGGACTTACCTTCGCATTGAACCACCCGTGTAACTCCTTCTCCAGTTCCGCATCACCCTTCCTACCGTCAGCAACAACCACATATGCCCGCGGCAATTCCGTCGTCCTCGCCTCATTGCTCACGGGGATGACTGCTACGTCTGCAACCGATGGATGACCTAGCAACAAATCCTCCAACTGTGCTGGCGCGACTTGATACCCGTTGTACTTGATCAACTCCTTCAGTCGGTCCGTGATGTACAAATTTCCCTGCTTGTCTGCGCGCCCAATATCGCCAGTGTGATACCACCCTTCGCTATCAAACGCCTCGGCCGTCGCTTTCTCATTCTGATAGTATCCCCCAAAAATATTCGGACCTTTCAGACAGATCTCCCCTTCCTCGCCTGGCGCAATTTCTTTCCCATCAACGACGAATCGCGCGGACATACTGGCGACTAGTTGCCCACTGCACCCGATCGGTTGGTTCCACGTCTCGGTGCGCTGGTTTGCCACGCCGGGCGCTGCCTCCGAGAGGCCGTAGCCCTGGCGAATGGGAATCTTGAGGCGCTCGAACACAGCTGTGATGACTTCCTTGGGTGCTGGAGCCGCGGAACTGTGCATGTAGCGCAGAGACGACAGGTCGAACTGGTCGACGATGGGCGCTTTGGCTAGGGCGAGGGCCACGGGTGGGACAATGTATGCAAAAGTGACCTGTTCGGACTGGATAGTAGCGCAGAACTTGTGTAGGTCAAAAGATTGCATGATGTATGTTGTTATGCCACGGTTGATGGGGAGGTGGACGAGTGTGGCTGCGCCTATATAACATAGTCAGCATAGTGCAACGTATTAATTATGGGTTGGATAGACGTACCGTAGATGTGGTACAGCGGTAGGAAGCCGATACTTTTGTCTGTCTTCCAATTCAGCGCGTTGCTGGATGTGATTTCCGAATACTTCATCTGTAACGCGTTGGCGATCATGTTACGGTGTGTGAGCATTACGCCTTTTGTTAAATCGTCAGTGTTTTGATGCATGACATGGAAGCTCTTTCATTACCTTTCGGCAGGCCCGTGGTGCCACTGGAGTAGACTAAGTATGCGAGATCCTCTCGAGGGTTGATGGACACTTTCTTGATACAACCAGATGTGCTTTGTAGGCTCGAAAAGTGCTTGACCTTCACATCTGATTTCGTCTGCCCTACCAGCAGAATGTGGTTCAAAGGCATGCCGACTTTCGATGCTGCTTTGAGCGCTACATCCAGACATGCTATGTTGGTGACCAAGGCTTTGGCTTTGGATTGGTTCAGTGACGTGACCAGCTCATCGACCGTATACGTGAAACTGAGTGGACACAGGATGCCTCCCACGAGGATGGTTCCGAATATGACGGGAATTACATCGATGGTATTCGGTGTCATGGTGGCTATAATATCGCCCTTCTGCCAGTTCCACTTTGATTGGAGTCCATTGCCAAATTGCTGGGTAGTTTCGCGAAGTGACTCGTATGTCGACTTCTTGCCGCTTGCGACATCCACAAAGAGCACTGTTGCTGTGTTAGGGCTCATAGTAAACCCCCTACTCGTGATTTACAAACCGTGATCATCCGGATACTCTCGGTCTGTATTATTGAACAGGAACGACCAAAGGTCGACATCAGGAACGTCGATGCGTGGGTAAGGAGATTCGATTGGCATCGTGAGCGAGTCTGGTCAAATGCTTACAGTCGCAACCTGCGCAAAGTGCATATAGCATACTTACACGCCAAGCTGATCAACTGCATTCTCAATTAAGCAAGACTATTTCGGCCGGCCATGAAATGACAGTCGATAGTTCATCCGATGATACGGACGTATGTAGGGGAATGAGCGCTAGCCAAAATGATCGACGCATGATTAGTCTTCTTGCAGCCTCGGCTCGGTACCCCACAAGCCCTCCTTCCCGCATTCAAGTTTATATCACGATACAACACAAAAAGCTGTTTCGATTTTGTATACACCGAGCATCATGAGTACATCAAGGAGCGGCAAGCTCACAATCTACGTAGACTGCGGTTTGTTTTCACCCTCCAATCCTTGTTACCCCGGCTCTTCGCTGAATGGTCGCAGTGTCTCCCTACTCGTGGTTTGGCTTCACAAACATCATCAAATTTCGGCCCCTTCTTCAGGCGCATGGCATAGAAGTCGAGATCTTGCCCTTCTTTCTTGGAGCCGCACGAGAAGGCGCGGGCAATCCTTTCGCGCCAACGCCACAATGGAAGCAGGCATTTGCTGCTCAGGACACTGAACTCACGGGAGAGCTGCTTGGCTTGAAAGTCGTGGCTCCGGATGTGTTTCCGATATCGTCGCTCTTTGTAAGTGGTTGTCTGGCTCCAAGGAAAATGAATGAAATGGCTGATGATAGACAGCCGGTGCGTATCGCAACATGGGTCAAAGAACACTACGCGTCAGACAAGTTCGATGCGACATTCGAAGCTTTTGCCTCAGGCTACTGGAGCAAGAAAATCGATGTGTCGAAGCCTGAGGGCATTCACAAAGCTCTCGATACCGTCTTCGGTGCTCAAGAAGTAGACGAAATTATGAAGAAGGCGCTTTCGCCTGGAAACAAAAAGCGCGTTATCGAGATTACGAAAGGAGCTGGAGCTTTTGGTGCCCCGTGGATAGTTGGCGTCGATGGCAAGGGCGAGAAGAGGAGTTGGTTTGGTAACGATCGATGGAATCAGGTGTTCTATCATCTGGGCGTGCCTTTTGAGAGCTTGAGGGTTTTACCACCTGGCAATGGGCAAGCGAAGTTGTAAAGTGTATGTTTTTGAGCTTGTCATTCAGAGCTTGGGCATCATGAACCATTGCGTCATAATCCAGTAGTTCGCATCGCGAAGCTAACGTGGCCATTTATCGCCAATCCCTCGTTACATTGACACCCAGCATCCGACTTCGAGTGAGCAGCGAAGCACCCGCACGCTCCCATTCCGAACTAAAACCATTGCCTGAGAGGGGCGTGGTATCTACCAGCCCTGGCACTTAACGAAACCGCTCCCACTAGCGCCAGTGTGGGTAATCTCGCCAGCCCGTTGTCCTCGCGTATTGAAGATGACACGATCAGCTCCGGGTGATCCTGCTTGCTATATCAGTATAATTTCAATTTCCAGTCATCACCTTAAAATACCTCCATTGTAAGTCCCACTCGTCTTCAACGGGAATTCCTGATACGGCCCAGAGACAAGGAAATTGAACCCCTCGTAGTTGTTGTACGTGTGCGGGTACGTCGAGCCGCCGGCCTCAGCATCTTGCTGGTAGTAGCTGTAGCCTGCGTTGCGGGCGTTCGAGGCCTGAGTAGAGGTATAGCAGACGGATCCGCAGGTAACGTAGCATGCGCGTGCTTCCACTTCTTCAACGGCGACTTCGGTGATGACTGAGGTAGGAAGAGCAAGGGCCACAGGGGCTAGGAAGAGGAGACCGGATATCAACTTCATGGTGGCGGCTTGAAATGGGAAGGGAGCGAAGGTGTAACGAGGGATTGGCTGGGCTGATCTTGTCGACCTGAAGATCCAGAGATGTGTCCCGCGACGCTCTTTATACTCACGATGCTAGAACGCTATGGCGGACGTCTCCGAGACTTCCTACTCGAACTTTGGCGATCTATTGCCGGAGGGTGTCGTTCAGGTGCAGTGTCGGTACTGGCATCGCCGACCATCCCCAAAACGATCAACTTCTCCGCTCACACGTGCATCGACCCCAGGGCTTTTCTCCCTTCTCACTCGCTGACTACATTAGACATCCCGCTTCAACTCCTACTCTATTCGATCTCACCACCAACGGTCATTGCGTCCCGTCATGCTGCGCCATCTCACTGGTCTAAATGGCACCGGACCGAGCGCAAGATCAGGATCTCCCGGGCAATCCCTGCTGATCAGGCAGGTACAATAAATGATTCGCGCAGTCGAAAGAAGAGTTGTTTCATGCCTCTTATCGCCGGATAAGACTTGGTTGTGCACATGTGCGCTCGCGATAGGCTGTGTGGTGTTGCGGATCGGCACTGCGAGCTCTGCAACTAACTACTTCGGGAAGGTACTCCATGTTCTGGTGTAAGATGCAGTGGAGTAAGAGAAATGCACTAGGGATGGACGGTAAGAGCGGCGTGTTGCGGATGCTGCAGCGTGAGAAATATCTTGGGGTAGGTAGTCCTTTTTTCGCGATTCGATCGATGTCTTTCTTATGTGTGAAGCTGTGGCATAAACGATTCCCAGCGCTACTCGGGTGCCTGCAGACTGAAAGTGCATTTGCAAAGCGATGTAAACGCACAGTAACGTTCTATTATGAAACTACTCGGAGGCTGTCAGTCAGTGTTGCTTTTCGGAAACAGCCCGAGCAGCTCGATCCGAATAGCTTTCATTACTTTATCTCTCCCTCCTCGGCCCAACAAAGAACTTCTTACCCCTAGCCAGATAGTCAATACACGAGAAGCACAACACAAGCCCAAATATCGGGCCCGCATAATTCATCGTCTTCTGCGTCAAAGGCAAGCTCGTTGGCAGCGCCATGAACGGTACCAATAGCACCGCATAGCACACTCCATACACATTGATCAGCATGCCCCATTTCCCCAAGTTCCAAGGACCAAATACCAGCCTCTCTTGAGAAATCTCCGCATGACCGGCCTTGGAGTCGTAGATTTTTGTCTTGACGCGCAGCCGCATGAAGATCAAGCACGTAATGGGTATGATATACGAGGCGTAGAGTGCGATGGTCGTCAACGAGAGGATGGCGTTGAGAGCGACCGAAGACCCAATGTTGACGAGGGAGAGGAGTATCATAATGACTGACATCAGACATACTGCTCTCATAGGTACTTTGTACCTCGGATCAACGTGCTTGAAGTAGCTTGAGAAAGGCAGTCCGTCGTCGCGCGCAAACGACCACGTCAGTCGACTCACGCCCGCCATTATGCCAATCGTCGCGGCGAGCGTGATGCTTAGTGTAAGAGCTACCATTGCGGTTGCGCCTTGTCGGCTGCGTGTCGCTTGCTGCATAATTTCGATGAAAGGGAAGCCGGTGGATGTGCCGAGCACGGCGGCCACGTCTGAGATGCTGAAGAGGCAGAGTAGCATGAATATCCAGGCCATGATACTGTTGAGTATGACAGTGCTGACAATGACTTTTGGAATTACCGTTGCGCTGCGAGATGTTTCTTCTGAGAGGTGGATCGCGCCGTCGAAGCCTGGAGTCGTTAGTCCGGAGGTGTGTGTTGGAAGCAGATGTTCGTGGACGTACCGACGATGCAATAAACGGACGGCAAAAGTCCCATGAACCACGCCACACCGTTGCTCTCCCATCCCGTCTCATTCACATACTTGGTAAACACAAACTCGGCTTTCGCATTGCGGCCCATGACCACCATGATGATGCAGAAGCACACGAACAACGTAACGTGCAGTACGCCAGAGAAGAGCTCGAATAAGGGCAGCAAGCCGATGCCCCAGATGTTCAGGACAAGACTGACAAGAATTGCGGCCCACATGAGGAGTGTCGTATGCCACAGTTGCGGCACGTAGCTCGCGTCGTTGAGGATTGCGAGGCCGAGGAGTTGGCCAGCGAGAAGGTAGACCATAGACGTGGCGGCTGCTTGCCATGCAAAAACCGTGACCCATCCTGGATTGCTTAAGCTTCTGTGCATCAGTCTGGCGTTTGCGGTTCTTACCTTGTACGAATGTAATGAACGTCCTGTATCGCTTTGGCGAGAACATGAATGTCCAGTGGTACTGCGCTCCGGAGATCGGACATATGCTGGCCTGCAACCTCAAATTACTATTCGTTCACTCTAAATTCAGGAGCTGCTCACCATTTCTGCAATACTTGCCGCGCAAGCCAGCGTCCCAGTAAACGTGAATACAAGACCGTAAACCAGACTCACAGGACCGCCAGCGACAAGCGCAGCTGCCAGACTGCCTGCGAGCGCCTCCCAGCTGCTGATCAGTGTCAAGGCGAGACCGAAAATAGTGACTATGTTGAAGCGACGCTGTAGGACTTGTCGCTTTCCCATTTGCGCCATGACTTCCTTGTCCTCGGAGGCCATGCTGCGTTCATCCAGGTCGGAGACATCTCCAATGTTGAGTGCAGGCTGCTGGGCAGATGGATTCTCGTCCATTTCGATGTCGTCAGGGCTTTCGTGGTGTGTCTTGATAAGTAAAGTGAAGCATCGATACACTAGACAATGCAGCGCGATCGATGTGGTAGCTGGCTATTCACTGAACAACCTTATCTACGACATTAATAGTGTGAGGGGGACGCATGCTGACGCTGCGAGGTTGACGGCTATTATAGATCCAGCGTTTCGTACTTGGCTGTCGTACTACACACCCATACCGTGAGCGGCCATGACTTAGCCTAGATAAGTAAGACCTGCCACGGAATCCTGGCGGGCCGGCACGCTCACGTCTTCGCCGTGCCGGCTCTTTCAGCTGCGAGAGCCAATGCGAAGTCGTCGTCAGTTTGTGGAAGACTCCTTCAAAGTTCTCACGTCGTACAAAGATCAGATTGGCGATCATCTGGAATGACCAATTTGTATCGCTCAGAAACAGTCAAACATGCCACCCATAGCCCTGCCCTCATGACTAGCCCTCCACTCTTCCAATAATACCATGACCTCCTGTCTCGTGTCTTCGATAATACCATCCATCTTGATGTCATTCTTATCATACCCAAACGGATCTTCGAGCTGCACACCAATGCCCTCAATGCCATATAGCGTAAAAGCAACAATGGCTACAATGGGGATGCTCCACCAGCCATAGTCATCCACAATCGCAAAAGGCAGGACGCACGTGAACAGTGCCAGGACTTGCTTTTGGTGGATCAGATGTGCCACGGGTATAGGCGTGCTGCGTATCGTTTCCATCTTGCCGTATGCGTCGACGAGAGAGTTGAGTTGCACAGTCATTTGCGAGGCGAGAGGTGCGTGGAACCAGCCGCGGTCAAAGCCTCGGCGCAGGTAGGACTCCATTAGAACGGTAAGCTGGAGGGGGAGACCCAGACCTTGGTCTTCGTAGCCCATCAGGCCTTCGGGTAGCAGAGATACGTATATGCTCTTATGTGTGGGTATGGAGCCGTCTCCATTCTCGAGCGTGGCTGCTGAGTCGGACATGAGAGGGGTCGAGGCGGTGGGTGTGGGTGGGAAAGACATGGTGCGATCGACATAGCTTGGTCTTCGTGACGCGGGTCGCGAGCGCGAGAATTGTGTGGAGTGGGACGGAGGGGTCGCTAGGCTTGCTGGTGGGATGTTGAATTCTGCGCGGAGGTTGTGCTTGATGGCATAGAGTACCGCGACCAGGCATCTCACTACTCGTTCAGTGTCTCTCTTCTCTGCCTCGGTGGCCTTTCCGTCCTTGTCCCTGCTGTTGACCAGACATATCCTCGCCAGGTTACGCACGCTGGTGCCGATGGTAGTGAGGCAGTTGCGGCCCGTCCAGAATCGGTCGTAGCTCGTGCTGTTTCGGAATACAAGCATCAAGCCCACGACTATGCTCAGTGACGGGATGATGGTCGAGGGGATGTTGACCGCGTCCCAGACATTTCTGTCGAGATACACGATCAAGACTGTGAACAGCGAGTGTAGAGACACGGGCAAAGCGATGATGTCGTGCACTGCGCCTTTGGCAAAGCGCAGCACGAGCGGTAGCCGGCGTGGTTTCTTGCGGAAGGCGTGCGCGAGAGGGTACGTCGGGACGCGCTGCGGTGGAGAAGGCGTCATCGCTGAGCACTAACGATGTCGATTGAGTCTCCGAAGTGACTGTGTACAAGTAGTGTTGCGAGGAGACCCAGCTCCAAGCCTCGCAGTGGAAAAACGGCACATTGCTTCCGCTTTGCGGGGAGCTTTGTTGATAGACAGGGATGCATTTCAGGGTCTACTTTCACGTGCAGGAACACGCGAGACACGTGCGTCAGGCCGCTTGACGGTCCCGAGCCGCTTCCGAGGTCAAACGCGTCAACCTACAAACAAAAACCTACATTCATTCATACCTACCATGTCTTCACGATAGCACACACCTCTACCTGGGTCCTAGAAATTCTATGCACCAAGGAAACACCATGGAAGACATCCGCCCCACTACAACAACCATATCATCCACCGCGTCTAACCCTAAACCCCCACCACCTCAAACCAACCCTTCCGCCCTCCAAAAGATCCGCTACCTCATCGTCGCACTCCTCTCAAAATCCCTCCGCAAAAGCGACCGCACTCTCATCCGTCTCGCAAACCTCCTCTCCACCCCCACCGGCATTGACGCTCTCCTCTGCACAATATCCTACACCCTCACCCTCGTACACACGCTTCTCTCTCGCATACTCGAGCGCCGCCTCGCCGACATCGTAGAGAAGGTCGATGCCATTCTACTCCCCGGCCAGACGCTGATCGCCAGCCTCCCAGCGCCAGCAAGCACCAAACTCATAGCACATGTCGTCGGCAGTTCTAAAGCGCTAGCAGCTACGATAAGTGATTATAGGATTTTCGTGCGGCTGTGGGGTCTTGTGGGGTTATACACGTGGGCTAGAGCGACCTACTTTACACCGGTACCTGCGAGCGCAACGAGGGAGGGCAGGATACAAAGAGGCCTGACGTGGGCGGCTATCGCGTCGTGCGTGAGCTTCCAAGTTCTCGAGAACGGCGCGTACCTGAGTTCAAAAGGTGCGTTGACCACGTCAAGCTGGATGGGCGATGTAGGAAAGGCAAGGGTGAACAATTGGTGGTTGTGGAGCTCGAGGTTCTGGGCCGTGTACGTGGGTTGTGAGCTTGCGAGGTTGGGTGTTACTCAACACTACCACAACCGCCGCACGAAGGTTGCCGTCGACGATGGAGAGAAGGAAGCTAAGCTGAGGAGAGAAGAGGAAAAGCTGCAAGACTGGTTGTGGTGGAAAGACTTGATCTCAAACATTGCGTACGCGCCCTTGACGCTGCACTGGTCGGTCAACGGCGGATTACTGAGTGACTGGGGTGTTGGCGCGTGCGGTACGGTCGCTGGTGGAGCACTCTTAGTAGATGCTTGGAGAAAGACAAATTGACATCGCAAGAGCGCTTCAACATAAGTGAGTCTGAAAGAGCCCCGTTGGGTCATGGTGAATCGCATGTCGCGCGCCAAGTCTACAGCAACCCCCAGAGATTCTGCGGCCCCTTCTTCGCCGTGTCCGACGCCTCCGCACTTCTCCACCTAATCTCATGTAGCCTGAGCATCTTCTTCACCAGCTCGCCGCCATTCGACAGGTCTACAAGCTGCCACTGTCCCTTCCTCGCAACTTTGAGCGATACCCAAAGGACCACGAAACAAATCGGCTGGTTGAGAAGTTAGTACTAGTACGAGGAGTGTAAGGTGTACATTCAAACTCACCTCGAGATAAGCCGACAGAAACGGCGCCGTGTTGAACTCTTTCCACAAGCTCGCCCCGTTCGCAACAACTAGGATAAAGAGGCACGCGGCTAGTGAGAGGTATGCTGTGATAGGCTGTCCATGGCTGCGATACGGAAAGTCATCTGGCATGTCATGCGTACCGCGGGTCCAGCGGCGCACCAGAGGGACATTGTGCAGTGCCTCGCGGTTATTATCGATGCTACCACAGTCAGCAAACCAGCATGTCCAGTTCATGAGACATTAGCATACCAGCGAATGAATCGAATATACGCCCAACACTCGCACGCCCAAACGATGATAACGCCCGTCGACCCCATCTTCGACAAAACATCGAGAATGGTACTGATACTAGTATCCTGCCCTTTCTTATCCGCAAGCGTAATCAGCGGGATCCACACGAAGACACACGAAGCGATGAGTGCTCGTAGAGGAACTTTTCGGTGATTGGTCTTGCCGAAGTATGCCAATATGCGGACGTACCACCGCTGTCCGCGCCCGCCATCAAGGCTCCGCGTCAAACTGAACAGCGTCCGGGACGCAATGTATAAGTTCGTGTTCGCGCCCGCTAGTGCAGTGAACATAAGAAAAACGTTGAGCGTGCCGGCAAGGCCCGATATCTTGCTGTATTGCGCGGCGAGGACAAATGCAGAGGTAGTAGAGTCTTTGCCTCCTTCCGCATGGTCTCTGTGTGGTGTTGCCCATGACATGCGTGGAAGCCGAGGATCGTCCCATGTAATGTTCAGTGTGACCAGTACACCCGCGAGCACATACACGACGCCTGCAAGGAAGGATATGTATACGGCTGAGAACTTGACCGTTCGGCCAATCATTCTTGGTTTCGAGGGGTTGCGTTCTCGTGGTACGCGGGCCTCGAGTGCGAAAGCCGCCACTGTCTCGACGCCAACATACGCGAATGCAGCGATGGAGAGACTCATGAAGAACGCTTGGGCCCAGCTATCGGTAACGGTTGTGTCGCGCACGATGAGAGCGTCGTTCCAGTGCTTGGTGCCGATCTTGCCTTCGGCGCCTCCGCCTTGGTTGATCACGATCATGACGATTATGATCACGGCCATGAAGAGGAGCTTGAGGGTTCCGCCGATTACTTCGATGAGGCCGTACAGCTAAGTTGGTTTAGTTCGAGTTGTTTCGGGTGTAGAGATATGTGTCATACCTGGATACCAAAGACGTTGAATATGACCAGGACGACCGGCATCAGAAACAAAAGTACGCCGCCTTGTATGCCCTTGGGTGTATCCCAGAAGTCTGCCATCCCTGCGGTTGCGGCTAGGAGTGCTGTTAACGATATCGCATATGTGAACCTGCTCCTGTCAGCTCCGACACCACCCACATGACTTGATAGAGCCTACCAATACGCAACACCAACAGCTATGCCGAGTTCCGGATCGATGAACTCGCCCACGTACACGCTCAGTGCGCCGGAGATGGGCCAGATGCACAGCATCTCAGAGATACATTGCATGACGCCCCAAGCCAGCACTCCAAGAAGAGCAAAACTCATGAGGACTGCGAGCGGCCCACCGAGTCGAAGAATGTATCCACCTCGAACGTAGAGCCCGATGCCGATCACAGAACTGATCGTAATCATCTAGAGAGTATTAGTGTCATGACCTCACCTAGCTCACTCATCGAAGTACTTACGAAGATCTGAATCCCTCCCAGACGACGACTGTCTTTGCGTCAACAACTCCATCCTTAGTAATTAATCCTTGATACGTACTTCACAGCCCGGTCCCGATTCCGCTCAATCACCAACTCATCTTCGTCCAAAGCTGTGGGGATTGCACCGTCATCCTCTTCCTCCGCTCTTTCCTCCACAGTCCCCATTTTGTCCCCACTACTCGACGCTCCATGGCTCGCATCCGAGAGACGATGGCTCTCCGTGGTAGATGCGCGTGGATATAGTAAGTGGTCCGCAGGAACGTGAGTCTTGGTATTCGAAAGCTCAGGCAGATGGTAATCTGCGGGAAGGTGACTCCCTGTATGCGAAGGCTCGGCCGCACTGACATTCGGCATCCAGTCAGGAAACCAGTCCGCTTCTGAGGGGCGCCTGCTGTGATGCTGAGGTGTCATGGTAGTACTAGATCACTTGGTCGCATGACCAACCAGTACGGTGTACCTAGGATAGGACTGTTTATTGTAGTGGGAACCGTAGGTCGTCAACCCTGTAAATAAAACGACGTTGGCCTGGGGCGTCATGTCATATGTCAAATTCCCCTCGACCTTCTACGCTGTCACAAGGCTGAGGCTGAGCGCCCTCCGCCTCAGTCCTCCAAGACTCGTGTTCGGCTAGACCTGTAAGTGAGGCACACACCTTGGCATGGCAGTCCTGCGACCTTTCCACATGCGGCCTTCGTATGTCTTATCCACCCAATCGTTATGCACCACCGTACTGGCCGCCCAGCGCGACTGCGGACGAGCGACCGGTCAGCACATGAGTCCTGCGCGACCATGTAGGCTCCCTTAACAGGATGATAGCGTCGCCAACACGTACCAAACAATCCATCCCATTGCTTGCTTGCTGCACGATGTGCTTTGGACCTTTGAAAACTGTGAGTGAGCCTCACGTGGCTGCTATGCGCGAAGTCTAATGTCATGGATGCAGATCCTCAGAAGAAGAAGCAAGAAAGTCGATACCTCGGGCTTGGTTGTTCAGAACTTTGAAGGAAGGTATCTCGACGATGTCAAGCTCCATGCGCTTTGCCGGAGACTGTGGCCGGACGGACCTTTCGTCATTGGTGTACGCTTATCTGAAGTCGCGACGGAGCACGCAGCTGAGACAGTGTTAGATGAAGGACGAAGTTTGGATACTCAAGACGCCACGAGAGTTGACATTAGTAAGTCACGCTGCAATCACACATACCGCAGATGGGCTAACACGGCCTCAGGAAGAACTCAAGTAAGAATGTCTCTCCTCTTGAAACACCGAAAGGTTAATCAGTGACAAGCTACGCGCGACCTCCCAAGGCTCCCCGGGTGATTGGTGGCGGAGCTGCAGAGTAGGGCACATTATGTGGTATTCGGGTATGGCGACTGGGGGTGGGCTGAGCACACCCAGGAAATGCGCCTTTGGCGTACAAATGCACAGCCGCGTCACCCATTGTAATGGCGCTCTCCTTTTCGGCTCGAGTCCTGCGTATTTGATAGACGTGGTTGGATTGTAAATAGTTATTGCCAATCTTTCGATTTTCGCGCAACTGCAGCAAGCACAATTTGTGATGGACCCACTCGAGACGAATGCGCAGCTGTACTGGACCCGCCTAGAGGAGTCTGTGAGATGCTGCGAGACGGACGCCAGCCTTACGGGCGCTGTGCTCATTTTGGATGTGCCTTTGACTGCACATCTGCAGCCGGTCAACGCGCCATTGCGCACGCAAGAATGCACGAGTTGGAAGGTGCTTGACGAGTTTTTGAGCGCTCCTGAAAATGCGGATTATAGTTCGCGAGTGATGCAAGTACAAGTTTGGATTAAAGAAATCGCGTTGCTGATATCGTGCCAGCTCGATCAACCAGAAAGACTCTTGGTCCAAATTGCAGATAACGAAGCCCATGCTAAGAAAGATTATCGCCCATCATGATGTTGATGCCCGTTTCCTAGAAGTTCCGCTGAGCTTCTATGCGCGAATGAACAACGAAGAGCAGAGCTTTTGTGTTCCATGGACTTTGAAGGAAGATACAACCTCCATACGTGAGTATCAGGACTCCCAAAGAGCCTATCGCATTGACGCTTTCCAGAACTGTTTTACACCATTCGATACGCTGAGCACGTGGGCCGGCGCGAAGGGCCCTGGGTGATTAGACAGATGGGCGTGTACCAGCAGTTCGACTTCAGGAAGAAAACATCCTTGTACATCCTAGTGAACGCGGTCCCGAACTCAGCAGCCTATACGCGCGTTTTGGAGAGCTGTTCTAGTCACCAGCAGCAGATGCTGTTGAATCCGTTGTGGCTCCATAGTGTGATCCATGCCTCCTACTTCATGCGCTGGAGGGATTACATCGCTGAGTATGAGAGCCGACTGCTTCCAATCGTAAGTCACGACTGTTGTTCGATGATGACGAGGAGTTGACCATCACTAGGCTACCACAACGACTGCGGCTTTCATTGACAGGCCGCTACGAGTGAACCACGACACTCTCGGCAAAGTGAGATCGTTAGAGAATCGGTTTATTCCTATTCGAGCAATTCTGGTAAGCTTTGAGGAGGTCGTGGACGGGCTCAAGTCGCTCGGAGGTGTACTGTCGAGTAGAAGATGCGTAGAGCGCCAGGAACAGCGGCGATTCGCAATGAGGCTCGAAAACACAGAGCGATACGCTCGCACGTTCACGCGGACGTCTTTATTCCTGCAACAGCGGAGCAACAACACCGCGACGCTCCTTGCAGACACGTTGGCGTTCCGGAATCAAGGCGTGGCGCAGGAGCAAAACAGTAGTATGGTGCTTCTGACGAGATCAGCCGTGTTCATCACGGTGATTACGCTCATATACCTGCCGTGGACCCTTGTGTCGGTACGTCTGTTCCACTTCGTTCGTTGGTCCCAGCAACTGATTGCCCGATGTAGGGCATATTCGGCATGGAGTTCTTTGAGATGGACCCGGAGACGCGTCGCGTGGCGACTTCTCCACAGCTATGGATCTATTTCGCGACCGCAGTTGGTGCTTCCATTGCGACAGTCATTCTGTATTGGTTGATGGCCGGTTTTCCGAAACTTCCTCAAAGGTCAAAAGAAGAGGGCGAGGAGATACCTCGCAGCATGCATAGGACTTGCACGGACATTGAGAAAGACCCGAAGATTATTGGCTCGTAGAAGTTGGGTTTTGTTAGAAAGTTCATGGTGGATTGAGGCCAACACGGACGATACGAATAGTGTTGCCTTCCATGACCGCAAGCAATAGATGTCGTTGAGGAAGCGTGCCCGTCAGTGTGGTGTTCACAGCAGCTATAAATCTGCTCTGATGCGTCATCCCTTTCAGCTTTCTTTCGACTTGGATCTTGAGCTCGTCCCTGGCGTCTGCGGCAGAAAAGGTGAGAAGCTGGAGATCGTTGTTTGCTTCTTTGGTGCCGAAGGCCAGAACTTCTTGATCCTCGGGGTCGAGAAGCATTTGCAGAAGGCGAAACCCTCGAGCATTACTCTGTGTAAGTTTCTTCAAGTCCCAGGCCCGATTGATGACCTTCTTCTCCTGCGACAGAAGTGCGAACGCCATGCTTTGACTGTAAGGACAGAACCAGGTGAACAAGCTCCGGAAGATGTCGTCTTGGCCCTGGTATTGTGTTAGCGACGTGGATGTAGTAAAGCAAGCTGGTCATACGCACGTCGTGCTTGATCGGAGTTGGTGGAAGTGCTGTGCGTCGGCCGTTGTGTAAAGACCATGCATATACATGCATGATGTTTTCGGCTGTACCATTAATCTGTCTCGGCTTTGCAACTACATACAGACCGTTTACCGTAGAGAATCTAAGATCGCAAACGTCCGTTGCCGGGCACGGGAGTGAGATCGCTTTCCCAAGAGGCGAGCTAGGGCTTGCACTTGAGTCTGAAGATGATGATACGATCGAGAAAAGGCGGCTGTGATGAGCGTCAGCCAGACGACTCACGAAAGGGTCATCGGAGAACTTCTAGACACATACCTCTCACTCCTCGCGGCTTGAAGCCAGTCCAGGCGGACAATATACAGGCAAGCAGTCTGTAGATTGGTAGAGTTCGGCACGACAAATGCTGCGTACTGAGCATCGGAAGAAAGCGCCAACTTCGCAATCTGAGGAGCTGGAAGCTGCCAGTGGAAAGCAAGCTCTAGTTTGGAATTGTGATTACCAGGCTCAGGTATGTGGTAGAAGTAGCACTATACACATCAGCACATGTCGCTAGAACGTATTTGGAGAACTGTACATCGAAGCTGTGATTATCTGTAGCCGCAAGTATGTATTGAGCCGAGACGCCCACGTCTGGTAGCCAACGCCGCTTTGAATCCTGGGGACTGGCTTGACCGTAGGTCATAAGATTGTCCTTGAAGTCATCGGCTGAAAGTAGAACGTGTTCCAGCGAGTGGACTGTCAAATCTGTTTCCGTAACGCATACCAGCGGATGCGCGTTCGGTCCAAAAGCGCAGCCCTTAACGGCACTCGACAAATGTATTCTCCAGTCTTCCGAGGGCAAGTCGCTTTCTGGACCACGTATTCTGGAGATCATGCCTGACAATCGGAATTTCGACTTGGAAATCTTCGGTGAGACTGGGCCCATAAGAGCCATGCTTTTGAATGCATTGTATGCTTCGATGAGTCGCTCTCTGATCACTTTGGCAGTGGTCTTTTCGCGCTGTTTGGGATCGACGACCAGGACATCGTTGCCAAGAAACTTGATCATGCGTTCGAAGATTATCCCTTCGTCCGCATCCCTTCGTTTTGTTTCCATCCGAAGCTGGTTGTGCCACCTTTTCACCGCTTCGTTAACATGGGCATTTTTCAGTTTGTGCGAGTCAGAACCATTGCCGGTGAAGACGAAGAAACTGTCCAATCCTTTGGTAGCATAACGAAGTTCAGCAAAGGTCGTCACTGCCGCTTGACCTCCATGCAGGTATGAGAAGATCAGGCTAATCACACAGCCTAGAGACCATGTGTCACTCTCAGCTTGCAGTGGATAGCCCTCAATACATGCTTCAGGTGCAAGGTAGGTGCCATACCCCCTTCTGTTGATGGTGAAGTTGGAAGCAGAGGCATCGGTAGTGTCTGGTGTTCGTCTCTTGAAGATCTTGTTGATCTCGTAGACATTATCGTTAAAAGTGAAGCTCCTCTTGAGAGCCATTTGTTCATCGGCTGGCCGGCGACTCCGTTTCATCTTGACGCGGGACATATTGAAGTCAGATAATCGCCACGACATTTCGCGGCTCGCGGGATCGATGACGACAAGTATATTCTGGGGTTTGAGATCCATATGAAAGCATGAGAGCTTCTCATAAGCGGGAGATTCCAACTCCTCATGGAGATAGACGATGGCTCCCGCCAGCCCAACGGAGCACTGAACAATTCTGGCCTTCTCGGTAGGAGATCCGGGCGGAGCAGGATTCCTCTCCATGTATTGCTTCAGGTCGCAGTCGGCCAAAGGCATGAATATCGAGTAGACTGATCCATTTTCGAGACTGCCCAAGCTTTTCATGATGTTGTTGTGCTGCTTGGCACTGCGGACGATCTCTCTCAGAACGTCTCTCTCCTTTTCGTAAGCTCGGTCTTCTGCGTTGAGTTCAAAGTCCTTGCGGGCGAATATCTTCTCTCGGTCATTGACCATGTCATGTTGATCCTTGAAGTGATGCGGGGATATCTGTCCACAATCCTAACGTCAGTAAGGCGCTCGTCCGTGACTGTCAATCCGAGTTTGCAGTTGGCGTAGCTCAACAGTAGGAATTTGGAAACGAGGGACTTACCACGACCTTGTAGATCTTCCCGAATGAGCCCTGCCCAATCAGCTTCTGGCTCACGTAGGGCAGTCGATGAAAGTGACCCTTCACCTCCGTATTCTTGACGATGACAGGGGCAAAGAAATCATATTGTTTCTGGAAGAAAATGTCGGCGGTCACGTCGTCGCCAAGTACTGTCCTAAGATTGCTCCTGCGCTGGACTGGAAGTTGCGCAAGCACACTCTCAGCATCAGTCCATGTTCTAACTGCTACCAGAGTCTCGGTGAAAGAAAGCAGTGATTCGATATCGCACTTGGACGTGATGAGGATTGCCAGAAAGACGTGCAGCTTCCGATGGTTGATCCGTTGGGCTAGGTCTCTTGGGTGGAAAGCCTGTAGCGAAGCATATCCAGTTGCAATCACCAGGGTGAACAGTCGTTCGAGCCTCGAGGCCGTGAGAACACTCGTAGCAGTGCCTTCGGGAAAGAAGCGCTTTTCAAGCTGGTCCGTGACGGCGCCATCATCGTGCTCTTCCCTGGGTACACAGGAATGCGCGACCAGGCTTCTGTACAGCGAGTCGCGAAGGTCTCTGAACGACCTTGGATCGGTCATACCATCAGGCTGGGTGGGCTGGTCGAACGTCAGGGTCCCCGGCCAGCGCTCGGTGAGATCTCCGGTTCTGATTGTAGCAAGATCGCGTTGCATGCTGCGACGATTGGATTGGGCAACGGAAAGCACGCTACGCGAATAAGTAAAAATAACAGACTCGCGAAGACAACGACGAAAAAACGGGACGCATGCTGCTGGGAACGCAAAGAAAAGACGTTGCAGGCTGAACGGGTGGAAGTTGATGAAGCAGGGAAGGCAACCGCGGGATGTCTTAGCGTGGCTGCTCAACGTGGGAGGCACGACACAGCCGCCCTCTGTTCTCTGCTCGCCCTGAATATCAGCCCCAGCCCTTGAATACCAGATGACGAGCAGACATTGTCCGAATAGTGTATGGGCCATGTAATTATCCACTATAGCATGCTATCTAAGATCCGCTCCAGAACATTAACACGAAAACACAACACGCCTTGGAGAGACAACCCAGCCTAGCAGTAGAGAAATGCCCATGTTCATGTCACAACAGTGACCCCTCAAGCCATACAACAAAGAGAAAGCATTCATAACTTTCGTGTACACCACAACGCCAAAGACATGCAATGAATACCCGCACGCTCAATCAAACCGCACAGGAGGCAGCGTTGGCGCCCCAGTCTGAGTCGCTCCATCCACCAAACTCGGTGTGCCGCTGTGTGTGCTGCCCGAGTCTGACCCTGGTGACGCGTCTCTCAATCGACTGCTCGACGCTCGTCCAGCGCTGCCATCCAGGACGAATGGACCAGCATCGTTGCGTGGCGTCATCGGGCCGTCGTGGATCCGATCAGGTGTCAGACCGCCATGTTCACTCGGGTACAGAGGCGTAAGGCCCGAAAACTCGTTCGCGCCCGAAACGTTGATGGTGACTGGTTGCGTGACAGACGAAGTCGGGGGTTCGGGGCGGCGCTCTGGCGTCTGCGGGTGAGGCTCGGTCGCGGTGTCTGTTGGGGCGAGATTGAGACTCGACATTCCGCGCTGGAGGTCTTGACTGGCGCCGCCGCCGCCGTCGTCGCCGTTCACTGGAGCGGCGGTATTCATGGGCACCGTGGAAGTGCGCGGGGTGATGTGACGAGCCGGTTGGGCTGTTTCGCTAGAGTCGCCATTCTCCTGCTCGGCCTCCTCGTCCCAGTCTTTGTAATCCTCCGGGTCTTCGACGTCCTCTTCGAGATCGGCTACGGCTCTGCAGTTGGGACACAGGAAGTTTGGCCAGGTGGGACCATTGAGGATCGGGCGGATACACTTGTAGTGCCAGACGTGCGAGCATGGGGCGACGAATAGTGATTGGCATGGCTGCGAGATACTGTGAGCTCTGAATGCTGGATTCGAAGATCAATCAAACTTACTGCAATCGACATCAAACAAATCGCGCACTCGGACGTGTGTATCGACGCGTTGTCGCCGTCGGGTTTGCCCTTTGCGAGATTTCGTAACCTCTGGTGTGTTTGCTTGCTACCAAGATTAGCGACGCTCCAGTCGAAGCACGATGGGAGCAATCCTACTTGAACTTGTTCAGCGCCTGTTGCCAGCCACGATTGCACTCGACACGGATCTTGACACAGCGGAAGATCATCTCCTCTCCACCGCGGAAGTCGATGCCGAGCTGAATGATATCGCCATCCTTAATGCGAAATGGTTTCGACTCGACGTTCGGCTGGCTGAGCCGGATGTGGTTGAGGAACGTGCCCGACGAGCTCTTTACGTCCTTGATGTACCAGTTGCTGTCCTTGCACCACAGCTCGCAGTGCTTCCGGCTGACGACCTTGGACTTGAATCCCACAGGCGCCGCCGAGGGCATGCTCGGTGCATTCTCCGGGGCGGTGTCGCGCTCAGAGTAGCGTCCCACGCGGATGATGGCCGACTCGTCGGGGAGAGTGCGCGTGATGGTGGGGAACTGCAGCGAGGGTCTGCCGGCTCTGGGGTCCTGGTGCGGGATGAAGCGTATCGAGGGCAGATGCTTCACGGCGGGTGCAGCGCCATCGGGCTCGTGCTCGTGCTCCTCCACGATGGCTGGCGATGGTGTCGACGCCGGTGTCGGTCCGCTGTTGTTGCGCACCGTCAGTTGCGGCGCCGCCGTCTCTGCACGGTTCCTAGTCATGCTGGGCGGCGTTGTGGTGGGCGGAGAGTCGGTCGAGGAGGTCTGCCGGCGTGAGGGCGGTTGAGGTCGAGCTGCGTGGCCCGAGGAGGAAGTCGCAAGGGCGGGCGAGGCAGGCGGCGTGTGGGTGGATGCGCGGGCGCGGGCGCGTGGTCGTGTTTTGGAGGATGGTGATGGCCTGGCGTCCTCACGTGCGTCACGGTCACGGTCACGGTCACGATCACGATCGTCCGAGGGGGCCGGGCTGCTTGCGTGCAAATGCAGGTTCCTGAGGAAACTGAGGCCTCGACGCCCTGACGATGGTCGACTGTTGTCGGGCGATAGGGAGGCTATAGAGGACAGCGCAGTAGCGGCAACGGTGGGCGCAGCGGGCGCCGTGAACATAACAGCAGCGGCGTGGATGAAGTACAGGCCCGCGGCTCAAGATAGCCCGGCTGTGTGAATGGGGTTTCGACGACGTTTGACAGGGAAGCGAAGCACAGACAGCCCGTTTACAGACGTCCGTTTATGCTACCAGTGAGTTATATGTTATTGACCGCTGTTTGGAAGTCTCATGGGCGAGCAGCGCGGCGCGAAGGCAATCAGGACGAGGAAGGAGTAGGTAATCAGACCAGACCAGACACACGGCAAGCCTCTGGAACCCTGGCCCGACCCGGTCGCTGAGGCCAAGAGCAGCTCGATTAGATAGCTGCGCGCACGTGCAGTGGTACATGTGCCCCTCGACGCTCCGGTGAAATCAAATGCGTCCCAGCGAGTACAACGTCCCTTTTTTGACTTGACGTGCTGAGATTTGAGTATGCTAGCTGCCAAACCTCTTTGACGGCGCTGACGTTTGGGCAGCCGCTCGAGTCTTGCCACCCTATGCGGAACCTCATCTCCGCGTTTGCCTCTCAGATGTATCATCGACGTCGGTAAGGCTGACCGCGATGATGCATTGTCCAGGTGAGCGGGTGTGGGGCTCGTAAACGCTTCCCGTTGGAGTGGTACAGCACACGTGACGGCGCTTCGTCATTCCGAAATTTTGTCGGAAGTCGGTGATAGTAACAACCACCCACAAGACATGTTACGGCCTCACACTGCTCGGCCATTAGCGCGGGGACTATCAAAGGCTTCAACGTCGCTCCCAAGATCAGTCACATGCAGCTGCAGCAGTAGAAGAGGGCTGGCCACGGCCGTCGCCGAGGAAAAGGACCCGGTCGAGCTTGACCAGATCACCACACTGCCCAATGGCATCCGCGTCGCGACCGAAGCCCTGCCAGGCCACTTCTCCGGCATCGGTGTCTACGTCGACGCGGGATCACGCTACGAGAACGATGCCCTGCGCGGAGTCAGCCACATCGTGGACCGCCTCGCCTTCAAGTCGACCCGCGGCACGACGGGCGACCAGATGGTGGAGAAGATGGAGTCCCTCGGCGGCAACATCCAGTGCGCCTCCTCGCGCGAGTCGCTCATGTACCAGTCCGCCACCTTCAACTCGTCCGTCGCCAGCACCGTCGGCGTCCTGGCCGAGACGATACGCGACCCGCTCATAACCGAAGACGAAGTCCAGCAGCAGCTCGAGACGGCAGACTACGAGATCGGCGAGATATGGAGCAAGCCCGAGCTCATCCTGCCCGAGCTCGTGCACATGGCCGCGTACAAGGACAACACGCTGGGCAACCCTCTCCTCTGTCCAAAGGAGCGCCTTCCCTTCATCAACCGCGACGTCGTCGAAGCATACCGCAAGGAGTTCTACAGGCCCGACCGCATCGTCGTTGCCTTCGCCGGCGTGGACCACAACGAAGCCGTACGCCTCTCCGAGCAGTACTTCGCCGACATGGCACCCAACACGGGCCCTTCGCTCATCGGCCTCGACAATTCAGCATCCCAAGCCCCACCACAGCAGTCCTTCACAGCCGACCACCCGACCCCCACCGGCGCGCCCCCACAGACATCCAAACTTCTCTCCAAAATTCCCTTCTTCAAGAATTTGTCCACATCCGCCACGTCCAACGCGACAGTCAACACCTCGCTCGACTTGAACTTCCCCCCCATTGACACCGCGCTCCCGGCACATTACACGGGAGGCTTCCTCACCTTACCACCCATCCCACCCCCAATAAACCCAATGCTCCCGCGCCTCTCACACATCCACCTCGCCTTCGAAGCTCTGCCCATCTCCTCGCCCGATATATACGCCCTCGCAACACTGCAGACGCTTCTCGGCGGCGGCGGTTCATTCAGCGCAGGTGGACCAGGGAAGGGCATGTACAGTCGCTTGTACACCAACGTCCTGAACCAGCACGGCTGGGTGGAGTCCTGTGTAGCCTTCAACCACAGCTACACCGACTCCGGACTCTTCGGTATCGCAGCGTCTTGCGCGCCACAGCAAGTTGCGCAGATGCTCGAAGTCATGTGCAGAGAATTGAAATCGCTCGGTGACGAGACGGGCTACGCGGCGCTCAAGGAAGGCGAAGTCCAGCGCGCTAAGAATCAGCTTCGATCCTCGTTACTAATGAACCTGGAGTCGCGTATGGTGGAGCTCGAGGACCTGGGTCGGCAGGTGCAAGTCCATGGACGCAAAGTCGGCGTCAAGGAAATGTGCAGGAAGATCGAAGATGTGAGTATCAAAGACTTGAGGCGCGTGGCTAGAGAGGTGTTCGGCGGGCAGGTCAGGAACGCAGGCGAGGGGAGTGGTGCGCCGACGGTGGTGTTGCAGGAGGGTGAGATGGAGGGCGTGAAGAGGAAGGACTTTGGGTGGGAAGATATCCAGAGCCGGGTGGCGAGGTGGAAGTTGGGGAGGCGGTAGATGAGAAATGTACAACACACGAGCACATGAGAGCGAGTATCTCAGGAAGAATGTTTCTTGTTATTGTGACTGACTGCTCAAGTATGTCTTGAAGCGACCTGCTTGAAGTATACTGAAGCCGGGTATCAAAGTTAAGCACCGATCCGCAACACCGCTCGCTAATCATGAAGGGAAACATGCCTGTTAGTACACTGATCGCCGCACGCGCTGCCGTCCAGCGCTCCATCGCCGTTTTTGTTTTCCTCGTCGAATGTCAATCAAACCTGCGCCATGATGCTCTGCGCCCCAGCACCCGTGTCTTCGTCATCGTCTTCGTCAGTCAAATCTGCGCCTGGAATCATCTGCGCCAGCTTCCCCGCGTTGATGTCGATGGCCAGGATATCAGGCGTGTGCATCTCAACGGCCTCCTCCGTAAGTGCTACGCCGCCATCGACTTCGACTTCGCTTCCTTCTGACGCGGAGGTGTACGAGACGTCGGACGAAGTCGCGCTGCTTGCCTCGAGCGAGCCATGGTGCTTCTTCGGAAGGGAGTAGACGCCGGCCTGCACGCCCTCGAAGCCCACCACACCAGTTCCATGCTTGACATCGCTGCGCTCTTTCTCCTTGCGTACCTTGCGCAGCGCAGGCAGATCAAACTCGCCGACGTCGTTGGAATTACTGGCATTGCGGACGGTGCCGGTGCGAGGAAGCGGGAGAGTAATGTTGGAGCCTTCCGAGCTGGACTCCCTGCCCGGACGGAAGATGTTTTGCACCGCGGTCTTGAGGCCGCTGCGGGACAGGCGGTTTGACTGGCGGTTGAGGTCGCGGGCTATGTCGCCAGACGTGCGGTGGCCCATCTTGTAGAAGCGGCGGCGGGGACGGCGCTGGGCGGAGATGTCGTCGAGGTCCGTCTGTGTGGTCTTGAAGGTGAGGTCGCTGGACGACGATGTCGACGTGGAGGCGGTCGGTGGGGCATTTGTCTCCATTGACGTGGCCAGGGAGTTCGCCGTCGGCAAGCTGATGGGCGTGGCATCATCCGAAGGAGTAGCAAATGGTGACACGGTGTTGCCAATGGACTTCATGATCTGCGCCGACTTGGTAGGTAGCAACTCGGTGTCGTAGGGCGTGACGGGAGCGAAGTCGGCGTCGAAGACTGCCTGGAAGGATATGTAGACGCGGTCGCGGTAGTAGGGACGGCACGAGTGGCACGCCTTCAACGCACAGCTCGGAGGGCCCTGAGGCAATGTTAGCCCAGTGCGTCCAGTCTCCTCCAAGATGCCAAGGGCTCACCCCATCCCTGCCTATGCTGAGGCCTGCGCCGTCGTTGTTGGGCGGCATGTACTCCATGGCCGCCAGCTTGGAGACGGCATTGTTGATCTGGCTGGCCTGGAGGGCGTCGGAGATGGTCAGGCGAAGCTCCTGCTTCTGGCCCTTGAGCTTCTCCAGCTGCGCCTTGGTGTAGTGGCCCTGCTCGGCGGCGTGGATCACGCTCTCGCTCAGGCCGACCCACTCGAGCTGCAGGCGCATGTCCGACTTGAGAATCTCGCGCGAGTCCTCGTTTTCCTGCTCCAGGAGGTCGTGCAGCGATCGAGTGTCGCAGTCCTGCCTGCACTCGTAGAGGAACCCGATCGAGGGCTCGCGGCCGCAGACGAAGCACTGCTGGTCGCGCCCATAGACGCGGTCCATGTCGACATGCGTGCAATTTGGCGTGCGCACGCGCTTGGACTTGGGCATGTTGCGGGCCTTGATCTGGTTAACGAGGTCGCGGACTTTGATGTCGGCTCTACCCACTCGCATCGCGCCACGCGGAAGAGGTCCAAAAAGTGGAGGCTGTCGTGGGCGTGGAAGTCGTGGATGCGTGAAAATGTTTCTCGAGGCAGGTGCGAACAGCCACGCAAGTGAGGAAGGGTCTACTCGGTGGTCTTCCACGTGGCTAGTGGAGCAAACAGACGGTGAATGTGTCAAGTACCAAAGATTTCACACTCCGAGCCTCCGAACGCACTGCATCCGATCGCGGGTGAAGGTTCTGGTCATGGTGATGGTGATGGCGCGTCGCTTCCGTTGTTTGTCCCTCAGCGCCCATTCTACTGGATGTAGATAGGATGCTAAACGTGTCGTTCCCGCAAGTGTCTGCTCCGTTCGCTCTGGCTCGATTCTGACCGCGTGCAAACAACCGGCCAGCATGATGCCGCAAGGGCCTCCCACGTCTCTTTCGTGATTGCCGCCGCGTGAGGTTCTGAGAGAGAGAGAGAGAGAGAGAGAGAGAATTCAAGGACGGAAGAGGTGAAATTTGCATGGTGAAGAAGAGGTGTCCTTACCAAGGGCTGAAGTCGCACAGAAGGTGCATGTAAACAAACCTCGCAATGCACGGCGAAACCCTGCTGCCAACGATATAACAGCAATCTTCCCATGTTCAATCTCATGGTAGGCCTACAGTACAATCATGTACTCATCACTCCTGCAATGGTAATGGTAATGGTAATGGTAATGGTCCATGTCAGAAAGATGACTTCCTCGCGTGGTCACTGGGTTCCCTGGGCACACCACTCCGGCGGATGCCGACGTTCGCTATCGCCTCAAAAAGCATCGAGTCGCGCCGGTCGGGCATGCTTTCTCACATCACTTGCATCGCTCAAAGCACGACAGGAGGAGGTGATCAGTTCTTGAGTCAATTGTTCTTACGAGAAGCGAAGCCACGAGCCGAGGTGGTGTTGTTGTGGTGATCCCCACGCAAAACAACATCGAACAGTCCAGCCTAGCGCCAAAGCAGATTGGGCCTCGGATAGCGTGTTGTCGTCGCCCCAGCCATCTCCAACTGGAGCAGTCCAGCGTCAACAACCAGCCCATCCACCCGCATCCACCGCCCCGCCTGCCTCCAGATCGCTGCAACGCACACATACACGCGCCTGTAACTGAACACACGACCGTCGCACAGGATCGAAGGCGCCATGTCGGTCAAGTTCGAAAAGGAGACGGTCAAGACGACGACGGGGGCCGTTGCCGACGCAGCGGGCGCCCACCTCAAGGGCCATGGAAAGGAGGGCCTGATGCACGAGGTCGGCCAGGCGCTCACAAAGGGCGGCGGCCCCAATGGCTATCTCGCAGTGAGTCTACTGCGCGCGGCTGCAATGCTTGGGGAACGTCGAACGTGGCACTGACTGTAGACGGACTAGGCATATCTGAGGCAGCTCCAGAGCAACCCGCTGCGCACCAAGATGCTCACCTCCGGCACGCTCTCGGGCCTGCAGGAGTTCCTGGCCTCGTGGATCGCCCACGACCGCAGCAAGAGCGGCCACTACTTCACCTCGCGCGTGCCCAAAATGGCCCTGTACGGCGCCGTCATTAGCGCGCCCCTGGGCCACTTCCTCATCAGCATCCTGCAGAAGGTCTTCCAGGGCCGCAAGAGCCTGAAGGCAAAGGTCATGCAGATCCTCGTCAGCAACCTCATCGTACGTACCGTCCCGTCTCAAGTGCCATGCGACGACCTAACGCGCCCAGATCTCGCCCATCCAGAACAGCGTCTACCTCGTGTCAATGGCGCTCATTGCCGGCGCCCGCACATTCCACCAGGTCCGCGCCACGGTCAAGGCCGGCTTCTGGCCCGTCATGAAGGTCAGCTGGATCGTCTCGCCCATCTCGCTGGCCTTCGCCCAGCAGTTCCTCCCAGAGACCACCTGGGTGCCCTTCTTTAACATCATCGGCTTCGTCATCGGCACATACATCAACGCACACACCAAGAAGAAGAGGCTCGCTGCCCTGAGGCGGAAGCACTACGGAGACGGCAGCGGCAGGAGCGTCGGTGGAAGGCCAGGGGACGAGTACGGCCGCTCCGACAGCAACCTCGGCCGTTCCGACCAGTATGGCCGCTCCGACGACAAGTTTGGTCGCGACGACAAGTTCGGGCGTCCCGACGACAGGCCACGCTACTAGTTGGATCGTGTCACGAACTTGTCAAAGCAAAGCGGACCCGTCGTAGCACCGCGCACTGTCCGCTGTTTTTGGCGTTCCAAAGAGGCTGTGATTTGATGACATTTTGTATATCCCTTGTTTCATGTTCGATGATTGAGTACTTAGTTGATATTCTTAGGCCGCGACTGAATACGTACATTTACCACATTCCGTTTCTCTGCATGCACCTTCGTCTAGCTCGCAGTGGAGCTGACGGGCTGTGTGCAAATCTGAGCTGGCAAGATTGCTTTGCCGCCTACCCTCCCGTTGATCGATGCAAATGTTCGCCGTCTGTCGCACGTCAAAGTACTGTTATGTGTGCTGTTTCACATAACTTCTGGGTGTTCTACTAGCGCTGCCTACCGGGCTTGTACAACAATCTGTGACGGCAAATCACCTCCGTCAGTTCGATTCCACAGCATCGGTCATCAGCAAACATTGCCTGTCCAACAATCGGAAGCACTACCGTTTCCTCTCGAGACAGTTGTCGATGAAGGGCACAAGCATGCACAACCTCTTCAATATCGTGATTCGGCAGCGCTAGCCTCCAAACCATCCCGAACTACATAAGGGAGCCATGGCGAGTGTTCGCGCGCTGATCCTCATTCGCAATTGATGTAGCCACGCTACAACACAGACAACCAACCTAATGACCTTCGGCCCGCCACCAAATCATATAGCCCTGTACGACCCTTGCTCGCTCAGCGGCCTAGTCTACCCCAGACCCCCCTTGTACTTTTCCGAGTCAGAGCCAGATCTATACTGCCATCCGGACGACTCCAGCGTCACTTCACGCCTACGTGACCCGCAGCTCAAATGCAACAGAAGCCTGAGCTTCAACATCGACTGGGCTACTGCCTTCATAGTCGACCACATCAACAAGAAGACCGAAGCCGCCGAGACGTTCAAAAACGTACGCATCAAAGCCACTACGCTTGAACGAGAGGGTCTCATAGACGCCATACCCTACCTCATCTTCAACGAGCTTGACGAGGCCTTATTTGCCGGTCATCTAAAGAATGCAGTCTACCTCGACGAGCGCAATTTCGGCTCCGACGTCTCAGGCGCAACGTACAACCCAAACTGGTCACCCGTTCCACGTATCTCCATCATCCTCAACACCGACGTACTCGTCTACGCACGCGCCCGCGATATCGTCGCCATCCTCATCCACCACATGATACACGCGTACTTTCTCGTCGCCTGCGGTCCCCAAAAAGAAGACGAGGTCGAATACGGGCGTCTGTCACATGGCAACCACTTCGGCAAAATCATGTTCACCATCCGAAAGCTGTCCGCCGCGCACGGCAAGGAACTCGATCCTCTCGGCTCCGGGCACAATCTCAGCGACTTCTCAGTCTATGGAGAGGCATGGTATAAACCTCGTCGCCGCCCGTCTGCCGAAGACCGCGATAAGGACGAATGGTATTGTAGTCATTGCTACTCCAACGTCTACGAGATCCCCGACAGCGAGATAGATAAATGGTACGACAAGACAGTAAAACCAATGTCCGATCAGCAATGCAAGGCTATTCGCTCCGACAAAGTGCACATCTACAACGACCGCCGCCACGAACTCGAGTCCAAGCCGCGCGCACGTCTGCCTCCGTCCTCCAAGACCGTGGAGTTTATACTCAAAGACAAACCCATCCTCGTCGAGAAGAAGAAAATAGAGAAGCTCATCAGCGTAACCCTCGCATTCGAATCAAGCAAATCCCGGTTCTTCAAAATCGATAAAGACATCCCAGAAGCAACCTTTCTCAGATTCTTGGAATTCGCGCACACAGGCGAATACAGACCCGATCCAACAAACTATTCTGCGCGCACACACCAACGCTCCGGGCCACCCATTATAAAACCCAGCAGCGCCCGAAACGAGTCCCAGATACTCAACGACATCCACGTCGCGAGATTCGGCGCCCTGGCCAAATTCTCCGAAGTCCGCACCTACGCGCTCAAACGCATGGATCTCTACGGCATCATGACCGAAGATCCGATCGCCGTCTTACAAGCAATATACTCGGGCCGGGAACCAGACGTTAAGCTGAAAGAATGGGCGCGCAAGTTCCTGGTTGCGGGGGGGAGGGACGAGATGCCTAACATTATGAAATTGGAGAATGACAATGGGCCGTGGAGGATTAGATTGTGTGATGCTATGGATGAATTTGGGGGGCTGGAGAATGATGTCAGGAAGGCGTGGGAGGAGGTGTGGAGGTGTGGGTGGGGTGGTGGTGGTGGAGGTTGTGGGATGGGTTCAGGTGGTCATCTGCTTGGTTCGAATATGCTTACTATGGGCGCCATCCAGTCGCCTTTTCAACAGCAGCGACAACAACTCCTGCTTGGCGGTGTAGGCGGCGTCGGCGCTACAACGTCAGGCGTCGTGGACGCGCTCACATCTGCCAATGCGGGCGGTAATCCCATCGTGAATGCACTCTCTCAGGCTCTCGTCAATCAGAACATGCTCAGCAACCAACATCTGATCAGCAATGGTGCGGCGTCAAGCTACGAAATCCAGCGCGAGAGGCGCGAGTTGGACAGGGAAAGAAGGAAAGTGGAGCGCGAAAGAGACAGGCTCAAAGAGACGACGGCGCAAGTACAAGCGGCGGCAATGTTGGAGAGCATGATGGGCAGGGGTCCTCTATACAGGGGATTCATTGAAGATGAATGGCACATGTGAAGCAGCGCATAGTATGGGTCGGAGTCAGGCGTCAAAGGGGAATATACAGCAATGTATTGTCACGTATTGGATTTTTTTCAATGAGTACTCAAGTCCTGTCAAAGCAAGCAGACTATCCAGACGGCTTCCGGGTAGTAATGTCGCAAGTAACAGGGAACCATTCAGACTCCGTGCACGTACCCCCAGGCCGACTCACAGCATTATTGTATGTAAGCCTAGTATCTACCACCGGGCGGCGGCGCGCCATACTGCGGCTGTCCAGGGTATCCACCACCCTGAGGCGGCGGGCCACCACGTCCACCCTGCGGCGGCTGACCATACTGGCCACCTGGAGGCGGCGCACCATACTGGCCCTGCTGCGGTGGCTGTCCGTACTGTCCGCCAGGAGGTGGTGCACCGTACTGGCCTTGGCCCTGGGGAGGTTGACCGTACTGGCCTTGACCTGGAGGAGGCGCACCGTACTGGCCCTGCTGAGGCTGCTGGCCGTAGCCCTGCTGCGGAGGCTGACCATACTGGCCACCGGGAGGGGCACCGTAGCCACCGGGAGCGGGGTTAGTCTTCTCATCCTTGGAGTCGTAGCTGCGATCGATGGCGCCGAGGAGAAGCTTGATGATCCAGAGATCAGGAGTGAGGTCGACAGGCGGGTTGGCGCGCATCATCTCTTCTTGCTCATTCTCGAAGTCTATCATCGGTCATCAGTGCCTTGGCTTCGAAGGATACGTGATCAAACTTACTGGATGTGCAATCCACCATTGGGCCGATCTGCGGGTCTTCATCGAGTTTACCGAGGAACTTCTTCGCCATCTCGTCGTTGCCAACTTGCGCGAACTCGAAGGCAACACCGCCGCGGCCGTACTGTGGGTAGCGCTGCTGCAGAGTATCGAACGCGTACCGGATAGTATCGAACACGGCGTTCTGTGGCTCACCAGCGGGCTGACCGTCGGTGATGGCGATGACCAAGACGGGCTTGCGGAGCTGACCCTGAGCGGCACGTCCGAGTACTATCTCGTCAATGACCTTCTTGCGAAGCGACGTGCCCATGGGTGTGAGACCCTTGAACTGTACTCCACGCATGATCTGCTCGATCTGGGCCTCGGTCGCAACACCGTCCTGGAGGGGTCGGCCCTGCTGGTCGCGCGCACCAGAGAGATCGGTGTTCATGAAGCGCAGAGAGATACCGTCAGCGTCAAAGAGGGTCGCTGCGAAGGAGACTCGCTCCAGAATAAGGCGCAAGTCCTTGATACGGCTACCCTCTTCCTCGAACTGCATGGAACCGCTGTCGTCAATGTACAGGACGACATCGTAAAGAGCTAGCTTGACAATGTCGTTGGCGATCTCCTTGGCCACACGCCAGCGCTGGATGATCTGGTTGACCTTGGGTGCAGCTTGCTGCGCGATCTGGTCAAGAATGGGGGAGTTCGGTGGGTAGAAATTCTGAAGGCCCTTCTCCTGGATGCACGCCTGCAAGAGCTGCTTGTATCCTTGGACTTCGGCAGGACCAGACTGAACTTGCTGCGGGGGAGGAGGACCTCCGTAGCCGCCTTGAGGTGGTGGAGCGCCATATTGTCCTCCTTGAGGAGGTTGTCCTGGGGGTACGCCGCCCTGTATTACCATGTTAGTATGGCTTCGATGGCTTTGCAAGTGTCACTCGTTTGCTCTGGACTTGAGAAAGAAAGACAACAATTTTGTGAAAAGAAGTCAATCGCAAGGGCAACCAACATAAGGCGGATAGGCTGGCGATTGGCCGTATTGTTGCTGTGGGGGCTGTCCGTAGGGTTGTGGTTGCTGGCCATATTGGCCTTGCTGCTGAGGATACGGATGTTGCGGCTGCTGACCATAAGCTTGCGGTATCGGGGGCTGACCATATTGGCCTTGTTGCTGTCCCGGATAAGGCGACTGAGGATTCGGCGACTGTGGATATGGCGAAGACATCTGACCAGGTGGTGGTGGGGCCGGTCGGTTATACCCTGACTGTCCTTGAGGATATGGCGATGATGTGCCGTAAGCGCCTTGGGCTGGAGGTTGGGAGTATGGCGACTGAGGTGGTGCTTGAGACCCAGGTCGCAAAGGCATAGGAGGCGCGCCTGGTTGTTGTGCTTGAGGATATGGAGCAGGAGCAGCCTGGCCTATTTTGCTGGAGAGCGGCATGCTGTGGCTGAGTGTGGCTACGTAGTACGGGCGCAGTTGAGGTTGTGTCCGGTGTGTCCAGGTAGCGGGGCGGTTTATTGGTAGAAGTAGGGTGGGGACAAATAAAAATGATTGCGAATGCCTAGCCGGACGTGGCGGGTGACAGAGGAGCGATGACGATTGCAGTGCAGAGCAAGGATGGAGTAAGGAGAAGAGGCTTCACACTTACGGATGCGCCACCAGGGTACGCTTGATAACCATGGCTAGGTTGACCGCCCGGTTGGCCACCCTGCTGTGAATACGCACTTTGGCTCGCTGCCATCTTTGATGCGAGCTACAGTACGCGTGAACATTGTCAGCGATGACGAAGGCGCGGGGCATGGAGGGGCAGCCACGATAGCTGCCTGTAGATGACTTACACCCATCTTTCAGCCTTGCCCGTAGAGTAAATTGTTTATTGAAGATTTGTAGAGTGCACTCAAGGCAGACTTCAGTTTAGTTGTGGGAGGAGAAGGTGTTGAAATACGTGGAGAGGGTGGTGCCTTCAAAGTTGCTCATACCGGTCTCACGCTGCGCACAGCCCAATAGAGCATCGGCGCTCTGCACCGCCTTCCTTCGCAACGTCATTATTGGCTGGCGCGACCAATTGCGGTTATTTTTGTCATGGTACGACGAGGCTGAGTAGTTACATAGCAAATGCGCCACGTTGCAGCGGGGTCGTTTGACGAGAACGAGCGGGGCTTTAATGCCTGAGGCATCACTCTGTGTTGTGATGTGAAGCGCAGAATATTAATCACATATTTCTCCCTCATTTAGTCATGGATGGACGTATCTTGGTTAGAAAGATCATTTGGGACATTTCAACCATGTATTTTTGCAGTCGTCAGCACGAAAACAGTTTGAAATATTGTTGCCACTCCCAGAGAATCAATCGCGGACTCTTTGTAGTGTACATAAAGTTCGTGAAGGTATACACAGTCTGCGTCAGCCTGGATTTGCTACTGAACCACAGCATGCGCTCCTTTGACTCTCATCACCTCGCCGCCACGCCCAGCGCACCCATAGCCACACTCCACGGCGCAAACATGCCATCCATCGCCCAAAATACACTCTCCCTAGTCTGAGTCATAAACACCGGTCCAACGACCGGCGTTCCCAGCTCCTTGTACAAATATGAGTACCCACGCTGCTTCAGCACTAGCGGAAATAGCAACAGTATCTCGATGTTCAATAATATCAACAGCGCTAAGTACAACGCGAGCGCCGTAGATAGAAGCTTGAGCACGCCGATAGCGAACGGCGAGATGATTATGTAGGGGTTGTAGAATGGTAGGAGGAGAACCGCGGTTTCGGCTTCGACGACGGCTTCGGCGCGCAGGATGGTGGCCAAACAGCGGAAGAAGCCCCAAACGATCCAAATCGTAGAGCCTATAATTAGGATGGAGATATCGATCATGCGCGGGTCGTGGAAGAGGACGCGTTTGAAGATGTAAATGAGCGAGATGCAGACGCTGGCGGAGAAGGCGTTGTTCTGTGGCTGTTAGGTCGCGTGAAGAATGTGTGGGACGATGGATGTCTTACTGGGTACCATACGAAGAAGCCATTCGCTCGCTGCCTCGAAGAATGTGGAGGAAGCGGGATATCCGTGGGTACTGGAGCCTGACCGGGCCCTGCTTTGGTAAAGGGGATCTTGCGTGCATGTTGAGCGGCGCTGGCATGTCCCACCTTCGCGGCCTTGCTAAGTGTAGCAGCTGCTGAGGCTGGCTCGTTTTTTGCCTCGAGTGCCGCATCGAGGTCGGCGTCGACCTGCGCCAGTGTAGGTTCTGTGAAGCTCTTGCGACGAAACATCGTGAACATGGTGGAACGACGAAAGGCTCCTAGCGTGAATTGTTGATATCATAAGTCATTATGAACACACCATTGTGGCGTTGGTTATGCAAAATCTGTGACAAAGAAGAGCAAGCGAATTGTGGTGGTATGCCGCAAACGGACATCAAACATCGGGCTTGGTTCGCGCAAACAAGAGGTAGAGCAATGCACTGTTCGATGTTTGATCATTTACAGGGATGATGTATGGGTATCGGGTTGTGTGAACAGTTGCAGGTATAGCTCATATGTCTTTCATCAGGTCGTTGACCGCTTTGGCGGCGAAGCGCTTCCGTTCAGCTTCCTCCATGCCCTCGCCCATTTCTGTCTTCGTTAACATCTTGCCGGCGAACTGTTGTAGTAAGCCTTACCTTTGATAGCGATCATTCTCCTCATCATGACTTCCAGCTCTTCGACTTCCTTGGCCTTCTCTTCTGCCGAGGGCTCTCCCACTCCCTCGTCGCCACGCAGTGCACCTTTCATGCCAAACAGTTCCATGTTCATCTCTGCCTCTTCCGCCGCGAAGTCCCCGAAGCCCTCTTCGTCGCCACCGAAGTCTAGTCCTTCCGAGCTTTCCCATTCGCCTGCCTCAAGCGCCTCTCTGACTCTCTGCACGCCTTGCTCCTCGCCAAACTCGTTCCTGTCCGTCTTCTCAAAGTCGATGTACTCGAAACCTGCATCTGCACACAACTCATCCCATTCCTCGCCAGGTAGGTCTAGATATGGATTCGTTGTCTGTGGCATTGCAACGGCTAGGCAGACCTGATCGCCGCTATAGCCACAGGCGCGGTCAATCGCGTCTGCAATGGCTTGCATCGTCGCCTTGATGTCTGACAGATGCTCCTGAGTAACAGGCTTGCGAAAGCAGTATATCCATGCGCCAAGCACTGTGATGACTTCGCGCGCTTCCGGCGCAGTGAAGGCAGTGCGCCACTCCGCTGTGTTTGTGATCTCGTCGACCCATATGGGAAGGTTCGTAGTGTAGTATTTGGTTTCGAGGAGCCATTCGTGCGAGAGGCCGGCGGCGGTACCTGAGGTCGGTTCTGGGGCGGACCCTGTGAGGTCTGGTCGGGTTCAGCTTAATTCTGCTACAATCCCCGAGTAAGGACCTGTACCGCTTAGTAGCTTCAGGACGCCTGAGTCTGGCGCGCCCAAAGCGAGTATGCGCCGCGGGTTCTTGATCTCCATGGTGTGTGTGGATGTGGAGGTAGAAATTGCGGAGTTCTCGGAGGTGAGCTTGGCCTTTCATTGTGGGGCCTTCAAGGTGCCCACCAACAAGCGCAGTTCAGTGACACATCAGATGCGGTGTAATCTATTCTAAGTCAATTAGGCTCATGACCTTCATGCTTGTAGGGCAAGATCGCTCGCATGAATAGAACAATGCGCTTTTGCGAAAGATGTCTCTATTCGTTCATCCAGGTATCATAGATTTTGGGACGCCGTTCTACCTCAGTCTTCAGCACGATCTCGTGACAAGAGAACTGGTATGCATACCTGTCCTGCACTCGCTATATGTGTCCGTCCAGCCGTGCAGCGCACTAGTGGTGCTCGCGCCTCAGCAGTGAATGCCTCCAATTCTCAACGCTCCTTCAGCCACGACCAGCACCACCACCACGAGTGCTTGCCCTTGCCCTGTTGACTGTTGCACGACCACGCGCCAAACCGACACCGCGACCTCTTGTTCCTCGCGAACTGAACATCGGCGCATTCCTAGCATCTGTCAGTTCCTGGTAGTGGTCAGTTCAGACAAGATGCCATACCTTAACATGTCGGGCACGATGAAGTACCGAACGTGACTTCCGCGGATGTAGACTTGCTCGAGGTGGGAGACGCGGCCGTCGCGTGCAGTGACGGTGATGTCCTTGAGTTGCACGTTCATATTGTCTTCGGCTGCGGACTGGTCAGCGACTTCTTTCGTGTGATTGAGCCTGGGGAGGCGCACCTTCTATGAGCTTGCCACGGTAGACTTCACCAGATGTGATCTCAATGGTAATGATATGACCCTGCGCCCTGTCAGCGTTTTGCTCCACTCGTGTGGCTTGTTTGTAGACGTACAGCTGCCTCATTGAGGAGCTTGATTGGTATGCCGATTGTGCTAGTCATGATAGCTCGTTTGCGACGGACCCTTGTGCGATGGTTGCGAGTATTGTGAGACTATGCGCAATCTCAAGCAGCTTCGTGAAGTCTACTTGAGGGCGTTCGAATGAGTCGTGTGCGGTCGCGGCGGTGTGTCGGTGCTGCGCAACGTGTCGGCGCGCGGCGTCTTTGCTGGTGCAAGATTTCTACCCGTGTGCAGATAAATGTGTGGTACGAATGTAAATGACGTCGCTGTTTGCTGTGGCCGTGTTTAATCGCTCCTGCCAAAGTGAAGTTATTCGCGCCGAAGCTTGGACCCTTTTTGTTAGCGTGCTTTGGTGTCTTAGTCAGCTGATGTCTACCATCACCGCCACTTCTTCCCGATCAACCCTTACATCGAACAATGAACATTTCGGGGACGCTAAACATCTTTCGGCTTGTCAGGGAGCCCTCACTCTGCTTACCACAGCATACAGTCTCCACATTCAACCATCTCCCAATACCCCTGTCGAAGGCGTTTCCGAAGAAGGATGGCAGCAATGGCACAAAAGAGGTGGACATCCGGGCGGTAGTACTTGATAAGGACAACTGTTTCGCTGCTCCGCATACTAATGAGATACACAAGCCATATCATGTGAGGCTGTCCTCCGTCTCCTAATCAATGCACCTCTTTGCTCACAGCTCTCCAAGGACCACTTTCAACGTCTTCGCCAAGCTTACCCAGGCTCAAAGCTTCTAATCGTGTCCAACACAGCTGGGACTGACTCGGACAAGCAGCAGAAAGAATCAGCGCTTCTAGAAGCGAATACCGGTGTCAAAGTTCTGCGTCATTCCACCAAGAAGCCAGGCTGCAAAGAAGAAGTTATGGCTTATTTCAAAGCCCACCCTGACGCTGGCGTGACGCGGCCTGATCAAGTCGCCATTGTTGGAGACCGCTTGTCGACCGACATCATGATGGCAAACATGATGGGAAGCTATGGCGTCTGGGTGAGAGATGGCGTGACTGGAAGAGGCTTTGTAAGTAGTGCCTCTGCAGGACACAAGGAGCATGCACCCTGTATTGCGATGGTACTAACATAATTTTGTCTAGTTTGCCAGACTGGAAGACCGTTTACAAGGCTTCTTGTTCCGCAGAGGCTACTCTGCGCCTGATCCTGCGAAGAGTAGCCACTTCGAGTGAGCTAGAAGCGCCACGACGTCTTCCGCAACGTCCTGTACCATCATGCTGTAACGATAGTCACAAATCAAGCCTCCGAGCAAGTCCACTGACTATCTGTTCGTCGCGCATCGTTCCCTTACTTCACACCGTAAAACATAAGGAACGGAAAGTCCATCTCGCCATTGCCTTCCAGCACCGTCATACCCTCCTCAGCATCCACCTCCTTCCTTAACACATAGCACCTCTCAACCCTGACCTCGTTGAATCCGATGCCCAACATCACCTCCTGTGCCTCCTGTACCTTAACTCCATGCCTCTCAACGCCCGGCCTCTTACTCTCCGGATGAAACCTAACCGCTTCTTTTCCAAAATCCTCGTAGTCTGTCAATGCGACCACACCACCAGGCTTCAGGCAGTCGTACAGTGTTCTAAAGATCTCGTGTAGAGATGGTATGTGGTGCAGCGTCAGATGTGAGACAACAAGGTCGAAACGATATGGTGGCGTGGGTGGCTCGCCGCGCTGTGTCGCTAGTGCTGCACATGCACCCTGAAGCTCTGGACTATCCGGGTTGGTCACGAAGTGATTTATGGTGCATAGATTCGGCATTGGATGATCTGCTAATTTGATGTTGAACGCAGCAATCATGCCGTCCGCAGTATCGACACCAACGAGAGACCGAACGTGTGGCGCGAGGGCGTAGGAAAGCAAACCGGTCCCTGATCCGATTTCCAGTACGTCGATGTCTTGAAGGATGAATTAGTATGTGAAGTCGTATATTCTGTGACTGCGCACTTATACTGGTTCCATTCTTGAATGCTGGGACATAGCGTCTTATAGCCTCCAGGGCGTTCTGTGTGCTTTCGACGTGCTTTTTGTTATTGTCCCATTCCGCTGCTTCTTTGGTGAAGCGACTGTTGTTGATTTCTTGGTTCGCCATAGCGAGTCGTGCAGCAATGAAGCTGTGTTTGTTGGTACCTGCGACGTCGGGGCTTGTAACTAAGCAAATATGTGGAGACTAAAGAGCTGCGGGGTAGGAGGTAGAATCGGCTGTATCTATCCAATAGTCTAGCTAAGTTTAACGTATTCCACCACTAAGTCGGTCAACCCACTGAGTCGGTCAAAAGCCTTGGCAGTACAAACTCACACTACAATTCTTCAATTTCATCGCTGTTAAACAAGGAGCCTACGTACGTCGTGCTTACATCTAATTTAGAAGATACCTCTGTATCCTTTTTGCACGTGCGCGCGTTGTGCCCAGTCCCGCCGCAGTTCCCACAGCGCCGTACAGTTGGTTGGGCTCTTTCTTGATCACCACCACCACGAGCCTTCTTAGACCGCCCAGCAGCTACAGAGGCCGCTGTGGCTACCTGCGCTGCTGCCTTACCATACTCCATAGTACCACCATGCTAGATCTGCTTGCGTTTGCGCGTTTTTCGCTTACTTATCTCTGCCAATTGCTCTTTAAGCTTATAGATCCGCGCAGCTTAAAGCGCGTTTTAGTGCAGCATTAGCTCACCACCTTTTATAAGCTGGGAGAAGCCAGCCTAGGCTGTAACAGGCGATTAAGTAAAGGCCTCGCGTACAAGCTTTAACTAAGATCCAAACTCGTAAGTATTGCTTAGAGTCTTCGACTGCCACGGCGTTTCTAGGAGGAGGGGTGCTAGTAGGGTACGCAGCCGTACTTTAAGGCGATCTAACACGACCTGAGCGTTAATAGGAACTAGCCTTGACGCCTTAAAGGCCTTGCGGCAGTTCTGCTCCGTAAACACGTTAAAAAACGCGTCCTTAAAGGCGGGCAGGAAGCCTTCCTTGTTAATATAGAAGACGCGTTAGCGTGCCAAGTCTCTAACGCGCTAGGAGTACTTGCGCTTTAGCGGCGAAAAGCAGACCACGTTAAGCGGCTGGAGGATGTGCGACGAATAGGGAGGCATGCAGAGGGTTAGGATCTTGTGCTTGAGGCAGTAGTCCTTAAAACCCTGGTTAAGGTGGCTCTTATTGCTATATACAGACGGCTCTAAGATTGGAGAAGAAGTTGCTGCAGGCTACTGTCAAGTCTCTATACAAGGAAAATACATCTAGGCAAAGAA
>Ga0265797_10001124_pt1 | contig 47844 bp, 41 predicted proteins | sample P2T30metagenome_FD_192433 | JGI IMG/M metagenome (GOLD analysis project Ga0265797, IMG submission 192433) | Plant litter microbial communities from East Loma Ridge, Irvine, California - P2 T30 | ecosystem: Environmental > Terrestrial > Plant litter > Unclassified | place: USA: California...
GAGCTCGCGCAGCGCGGCGTAGTAGGGGATGAGGGGTTTCTGGCGCAGGGAGGTGATGAAGGAGGAGTAGTGGTTGAGGTCTGAGATAAGCTTGATGCTGCCGCCGTCGCCGCTGGAGATGCGTTGGCGTTTGACGTGTTTGCACAGGAGCGTGAAGAGGCGCAGGCCGACTTCTTGCATGAAGACGTCGAGCATTGTCTTGTCGGTGCTTCCGATCAGCATGCCGGTGTGGCCGCTGATGGTGTCGATTACTTGTTTGGCGGTCGCGGTGGGGCCGATGTCGATGTCGGGGACGGCGGTCTTGCTGCCGTCTTTCTTGTTCAGGTTGGCTGCGGCGGAAGGGTTGAAGTCGGTTGGGAGTTGAGTCGTCGCGCAGATGTATTCGACCTCGTCCATGAGGACGTCAATACCTTTGTTGAGGCCAGCTGCAACACGCTCGTCAAGCATTTGCTCGAAGCGTTTCTTTTCTTTGACAGCAGGATTGAGAAAGTCATCACGATCAGTAAGCTTGGTGGCAACCATCTCTTGGGAGTAAAAGACATCAACCATCTGCTGGATGAGGTCGCCAACGTTGACGAGTTCGAGGAAGGTGACAAGAGGCTCGACACCAGTGGCTTGTGCTGCGGTAGGGTCTTGCCCTTGAGCTCTGTACTCACGTACCTGTCGCGGGTTGTAGTTGCCTAGATGCTCGACAGCTTTGTCAAATCCGGGTCGCACGTGTTTGCTACCGAGTACGTCGAGCAGTTCGACGAAGACTGTTTCGCATTGTTCTTTGGCCGCTTCACCTAGCTTGCCTTCCATTCTAACCATTATAGCTGCGCGTTCAATTGAAGCTTTGGCGAGGTGAGTGAGATTCAGAGCAACCTCAATGCTGAACAGAGATTTGATACCCTCGAGTCTGTTGTTCATGATAGCTGCTTTTGCAGCAAGCTCTGTAGTTGGTGCCTCTTGTTGGGGGGTAGATGACCGTTTGGGGTCAGCGAGGCTGGGTGTCATCGGGCGTGAGGTCGCTTCTGTGGTAGCAACAGCCTGTGCCGGGGCAGGCTTCGATGAACCAAACGGTGAAGACAGTGGGAATGCAGTGACTGGCATCATCACCACTTTCTTGAAGGACGAGAGGAAGTCGCGTTTCGCGGCCTGGCGCTGCACGTTGGACATGAAGAACGATTCAGCGTTCGCTTGCTGCTCGGAGAGTTCCTTCTCCCAACGAGTAACTTCATCATTCGATCGTGACTTGAAGAACGCAAGCTCTTCTGTAAGGTAGAGATCGATATGTCGTTCAAAGCATTGCATCACCGCACGCTTGGATTGCTCGACGAAGTCTGCCGGCGATGCCTTTGATTGTTTTATCGAAGCAACAAATCGAAGCGATTGTTCAAAGGTACCAGAGACAGCCTTCACGTAAGTCTCAGGGCCTCGACTGTGAGCTTCGTCGTAAAACGCCGTCAACGCGTCGGCTATCACACTGTCACATAAACGAGACAGGAGTGGTGTGAGCACGTCGACGGAAGGAGGGAAAACGCGGTCTACTGTTGATGCCTGATCAACCATAAGCTCTGCCAATCGCTCGAAATATCGTTGAGATGGGTTGAGGTCGACGTGTCCAGGTGCCACTGCTTCCAGGCAGTCGGGCAGATTTCCAAGTCGCTTCGTCTCGCTTGATATTAGGTTGCTGTTGATGTACGCGTCGATTCCTGCAACACCACCATTGGCGGCGACAAGCACATGGGCGTATCGTTTCATTCGTCCGTCGACATCGTTGGCTGCTAGACCTTGCTGAAATTCTCGAAGCACTGCATTCTCGAACGCAGCGATTATCGAGTCGAGTTTTGCTTCCCTGTCTGCCCATCCTTCGGTGTGGTCACATTGTGAAAACTGCTTGAGTTGTGAAAGTATTTGTGCTTGTTGTTCAGGATCGCGATACGTTCGGAATATCAATGAGTCGGACTGATTCCTCGACCTAACAAGGTTGTTGTAGAGTGGTCCTAGTGCAGCGTAGATCTTCCCAAACTCTTGCCTCGCGTGTCCTCGAATCGACCGTACTCGAGCCAATGCTGTCAATGCCGCATTTGTGTCCAGGGTTGCAGTCGGTCCTGCAATTGGCGCCGCAGGCGATATTGACAACTCGTTGAATCCGTCGGTAAGAGTTTCGCGGCGTTTGTGGGTTGGAGATCGCGGCTTGTCCAGCGAAGTTTTGTAACGTGCTTCTTCCACGCCGGCGTCGAACAGCGTTACACTCCCAGCGTGCCTACGTCCACCATCCCCATGTCCATTCATGCTTCCTGGCAGGTGCGCGCCTGTTCTCTTCGCCTCTTCTGCCTCTCGCGCCCTTTGAGCATCCGCCTTCCGCTTCATGCCTTCGTCAAACCGTTGCCTTGCCTCTCCGTCATTCCATACTCCGATTGCTTTAAGCTTTTGTATCCACCTCGTGTCATCGTACACCATCTCCTGCAGCCTCCTGCTTACACGCGCACATCGCGCCAGATCCGAGACTGGGAGGTAGTCGAGGATGGTGGCTATGAGCTCGGCCGGAAGCAGCGGCTTGGAGGTTACATTGATCTGGGTGGCTCGCAGCGAGGCTAGCACATTGTCGTTGCTGCGTGGCCCTGTCATCTGAGCCTTGCGGAGGTTGGCCAGATTTCTGGCAGTAGTTGTCTGGTGAGGAGTGGACGACCGACCACCAGGGCCAGTCGCACTCGAAGGTCTCGACATGTTGAATTGGTAGAGCGATGGCTGTGAATTGCTCACATAATTTTGATGTGAGGTCGCCTTGCACAGTCAGCAGCCGACGACAACACACTGCAAGCAGCCCCACCGTCGATCTCGTCTATCAATAATTATCGTGGTATGGTCCGTATGGACGGGACGGTGCAGTAGTAGTGACAGGGCAGATCAACGTCACCTCCACACGGACCAGATGGAGGATGTGCCCTGATGCAAAGTGGCTCAGTCGTGGCAGCCAAACCGCATCGAGACAGCTCGCAGGCGCAGTGTGCCACGGTTCGCAACTCTCTTCGTCTCTCTTGTCCCTTGAACCCAGCTCTTTGCTGCCCAATGCCTCCGTGAGCACCTCACGCACCACCTCCCTCGACAGTGTCTGTCTGACTGAGCGCGCGATGAGCGCGGCAGGCCTCGATGTTCACGCGCTCGCCCACACGCACTATACCACATGCGCGCCTCGGCTGCACGCTGGTAGTATACCAGTCTGAGACCCCCGGTCAGCCACTGCCCTCATCGCTCAGCAGGTTTCTTGTGTAGGCCACCCGCACTACCACTGCCTCCAAGCACGTAAGTATATTCCTATCGTCTCCTCTACTTTCTCCCGTCCGTATCGCGCGCATCCGCAGCACCCCGAGTACCTATATTGTTTCATTCCGGCATTCTTATCGGCGAACCGAGCGATAAACACACCAACTCGCAGCGACCCCCACGTCGCGCACCGCCATGTGCCTCTTGAGCGTGAAAGAAGAGGAGGCCCCGATCCCTGCGCGTGTTGTTCGAACAAGACGGGTCGTCAGGCGATCGCCTTCTCCTCCACGCGAAATCCGCATAATGCGCCAGTCTTACGTCGAAGAGCGCCGTCCCTCTCCGCCATCACCGCCTCGTCCTGAGCCAACGCCTCAAGCTAGCATGACGACGATCCGCACTGAGCAGCGCACCGAGCGAAGCCATGTATCGCGACCGCCCTCTGCCGCACCTCCATCCGTGGCTCCTCCTCCCTCTGTTGCGCCTCCGCCTCCTGCCTCTGTCGCGCCTAGTAGGTCTGCGCCAACACACTTCGTCGAAGTCGAGCAAGATTCCAGCAGCTCTGAGGAGGACGTGCGCTCGCGGACAACTCGAAAGTCATCACGGTCTAAATCGTCACGCTCAAAGCCGAGGACCGAAGTCCCAGCATCCGAGTACAGTATGCATGAGCACGAGTATAGGCGAGAGAGGGGCTACTCGAACCCCCCACGGAAGCCCGAGTACGAGACGTACCGTTACGTGGAAGCACCCAGGAACAGAAGTGGGAGTAAGAGCGGGTATCATGAAGGATCGCGAGTGAGCAGAGACAGCTTCCGGAGAGAAGATGATTATGGTCGACGGTACTATCGGTAATCTCGCGCGGCCAATTTCTCATTTTTTCGCGGTGTTGCATCTAGGTGGCATTGATTCTTACTTTTTCGGGTCAAGCTTGGGAGATACCATCATTGTTTGTTCGTTTAGTTTCCTTGTTTATATCCATGGCTTGCACGCATGTGCTCTACGAACTGTCTTTCCCATTCAACGGGTACGATACACGATTTCGGCTATGAGGCGCAGTAATGAATGATATGCGTTCTCCAGATCATAGTTTTTTACCTCACACATTTGTGCACTTTGTAAGAGTGCGATTAGACAATACATTACTTACGCATAGTAGTCAAAAAAACACACATAGTACATGTGCATTTACGTGTTTTAGTATGTCGTTTTGCCCCAACTCTTACCCTATGGCTCCAACCATGCACGACAGATGTGCTCCAAAATAATAAGTAGAGCGATGAATCTGCCTTTCGTTGCCGTTCTCGAGATGTATTTTGGTTATACTATGTGCAGTACTCACCCCGGGCCATTGGCAACTCTCTGCGCGCTTCGTTTTGGGTATACGTGGTTCATTCAATTTCGATGTCCAGATTGTCTAGTGAGACACGCCCCACGAGGGCAACGCTTGAACAACCCAAAGTCATAATTTCCTCTAAATGCATACCAATCGACTACCGAGGATTACATGACTGTCGTAAGGTCTATAAATGGCGTTGCCGCATACTGCAAAAGGGCTATACGCTACGGCCACTCATTCACGCCTGCAAGATGTCGTTGCTGAGAGACATCGAGGCTTCTAACTTTCTAAACTGGTAGAAATTGTAACGCATTTACCACCAGTCTGCTGTCTACGAGCATCCATACGGATCATTAGATGCATTCCCGTCGTTAAGAATGTGGTCATGGTTCTTGCGATTTGAGATTGCACTACTGAGTACCAGACTTGTGATAAAGCCACACCACGATTCACGACTCGGCAGCTGATCCTTGCCACTTGCAGCCGCGCTTGACCAACTTGCCATCCTGCCAACCTGCATCCACCAACCATCCAAGAACCAAGACAAGATCATAGATTTTGCAGTGGGCACCAGCATACCGACGCATTTGACTCGATTTTTCGCGCGTCAACACGCTTGTCGTGCTCATCGCCCGAACCGCCCGAACCGCCTCTATCCGACATTGACCTCCACTGGAGAATGGTTGACGAAATATGCGCGTGCTATTGAGGGCGTACCCTCACCGATCTATTGCTTTGGCTACAGAGACACACGTTCTAATCTTCAAACACAATTCGACGGCCGCCGGGTCCAACAACAACTCAACAACCTCATTCTCCGAAAATGGCGCGCCTCGTTGCGTTGTCGAATTCCGCTCCTGGGAGGAGGCGGACATGGAAGATTACCGCACCCTCAGCTCACTCAAAGTCTATGGCACCCTCGGGCTCATCACAATAGGACGCGATGTTTTCTTGTGCGTCGTTAGCAACGCGCGACAAGTGGCGACTGTGCGGCCTGGCGAGGACGTCCAGCAGATTTTGTCAGTTGAGTTTCACTGCCTAAACCGAGGAGACTACGACCATCTGCTGAACGATGCCATCAACCCCTACCCCGAAGAAACCATAGAAGCCGACAACTGGGATTTCCAAGGGCAAGCGCATCGCGAATCTTTACTCGAGCACCCGTGCATGGCGCTCAAGAAAATGCTCAGCGGGGGCAGCTTCTACTTTAGCACCGATTTCGATCTGACAAAGCGAGTACAAGACAGATCGACCGAGTCGAGTACTGTTGCTGTCGAAAGTCTGGAAGCTGGCTTCTTATGGAACACTTACATGATCCAACCGCTTGTCGATTTCCGGTCGCGACTCGCAGAGCACGAGCGCGATGCGCTGGATCACTCGGGTATTCTGACCTCGGCCATCCGAGGTTTTGCAAAGACTGTACATGTACCCGCGTCGTCGTCACCCGCAAGGTATTCTAAGCTGGGCCAACCTTCAAATATGACTGTCATTTCAAGGCTCTCGTGCCGCAGGGCTGGAACGCGTTTCAATGCGAGAGGCATCGACGATGATGGCAACGTTGCCAATTTTGTCGAGACGGAGACGATATTTTGCACCGACTCCCTTTGCTTCTCCTACGTACAATGCCGTGGCAGTGTGCCCTTGTTCTGGGAACAGGCGAATGGCTTGCCCACACAGCAGAAAGTCACCATCAGTCGTTCTGCCGAAGCGACGCAGCCGGCATTTGATAAGCACTTCGAGTCTCTTCAAAGGGCGTATGGAGACGTCTTGGTGGTCAATTTATTGAGTGAAAAGAGTGCTGAGACTATGCTCACTAGGCAGTACGACTACCACATCCGCCAATTCTCGGAGAGACGGGATCCCGAGAAGAGCGAATCCGAGCACCAACATCTTCAATCAGTCAACTATGACTACCACGCGGAAGTAAGAGGAGTGGGACTTGACGCAGCCAAAGGAATCAAGCGATGGCTAATTGATTCTGCTGTATCTTTCGAATACTTCCTTTCGGAAGAAGCACAGGCGACACCGCGTGTTGGGCCCGGCGGACGGAAGGCGATTTTGGTGGGTCAGAACGAAGTCCTTAAGCAGGCTGGTATCTTTCGCACAAATTGCCTCGACTGTTTGGATCGCACGAATCACATCCAGCATATCATATCGCACATGGCGCTGGAAATATTCCTTAGGCAGCACGATGATCGGATGCCAACATCAGACTTCTGGGCTCGCCACAACACTCTTTGGGCTGACAATGGCGACGGTCTCTCCATGATCTACACTGGTACTGGAGCACTGAAGTCCAGTCACACGCGTAACGGAGGCGGGGGTTTCTTTGCTGACCTCCGGAAGAGCGCAGAAAGAGTCATTCAGAACAGCTTCATCGATCCACACCGACAAAAGCACATTGATTTACTTCTTGGGAGACTCATGGGCCAGGTTCCAGTCCACCTCTACGATCCGATCAACGATTATGTGACTGGTGAATTGAGCCGTCGCGCAACGGAATACACATCATCTCGGACGATCAATATCTGGGTTGGCACCTTCAATCTTAATGGTCGAACAATCGGAATGACGGAAGATCTGAGTCCGTGGCTTTGCCCAAATGTCGACAGCGCGTTGCAAATGCCTGAAATCATGGCAGTGGCTTTCCAAGAGATAGTGGAGTTGAGCCCGCAGCAGATACTACAGACAGATCCACATCGCCGGCAGCAATGGGAAGATGCTGTGCGTGACACTTTGAACAAAAGGGCTGCGATGCTAGGTAGTGAAGACTACGTGATGCTTCGGGGAGGTCAGCTCGTTGGCGCGTCTCTATCAGTCTTTGTTCGAGTCAGCGTTTTGCCGTACATCAAGAACGTGGAAGGCGCGGTCAAAAAGACCGGCATGAGCGGCATGGCCGGAAATAAGGGTGCAGTGGCTATTCGGATGGACTACGCGGATACTTCGATCTGTCTCGTCACCGCACATCTTGCGGCTGGTTTTGCAAACTACGAGGAGCGCAATCAAGACTACCGCACCATCGCAAACGGCTTGAGATTCCAACGCAACAGGTCAATCGAAGACCACAAAGCCGTCATCTGGTTCGGCGACTTCAACTACCGCATCGGAACGAGCAACGAGAGGGCGCGACAGCTAATTGACGCGAACGATCTGGGCAAGCTCTACGAAAACGACCAGCTCAATCTGCAGATGGTACACGGTAGGGCGTTCCCACACTACTCAGAAACGATGCCAACATTCCTGCCCACCTACAAATTCAACCCAGGTACGGACATCTACGATACTTCCGAGAAGGCTCGTATTCCGGCCTGGTGTGATCGAATCCTCACCAAGGGCGACAATCTCCGCCAACTGCATTATGATTCCGCGCCGTTGAAATTCTCTGACCATAGGCCTGTGTGGGGTATATTCCAATGTCAGATCAACGTTATCGACCAGGTCACAAAGGACAAAATCAGCGAGGATCTGTACGTGAAGAGGCGAGCGGCGGTTCAAGGAAACTCTGGTTCGGCAAGGGAGTTTGAGACGGACGAGGAGTCACTCATTGGCTATGAATCTATCGAGCCAGGGCTACCACCCGCGAGTTCTGACAAACGTAAATGGTGGCTTGACAATGGCATGCCAGCGCGTTCTGCCGTCAGAATACCTCCTAATGGCTCACACTCGACTGTGCCTAAAGCTGGGAACCCATTCACACCTGGCAGTGCCGACTCAGACTGGGTTGAAGTTGAGAAGCCATGGCCAACTCCAAAGCCCCCAGCTCTGCCAACACGCACGCGGACTTTCGAATCGAGTCCTCCGAGGGACAATCCACAAGCTCGACTCCGAAGCACCAGGCCCAAAACACCCGACCTCAACCAACCCGCACCAGCAGGATCTTCACGAACTTCTGACGCACCAAACCACCTGATGAAGCAGACTTTACGGAAGCCAGCCCCTCCAAAGCCCGCGCCGAAGCCCAAGACTCTACGCACACACAGTAATTCTCAGCCACCGCCTGCTTCGACCTCTGTAGCACCACCGCCACCAGCTCCGCGACGTGCGAACAACGCTTCGCCTGCACCAGTCAACAACATCGTGCAGCCCCCGCCGCGCCGGACGACCGGGTCGCCTCATCGGCTGTCTTCACTGGCGAGCGGGAGACACACCGCAACACCGCCTCCGCTGCCCCCAACCAGGAAAGCTGTGCAAAACTCGCGTACAGAAGACGAAGGTGCCCCAATTCTACCCCCAAGACGAACGAATACTGGTGTCAGCTCGCACACAGGATTGATGGATGATGCGGTTGAAGAAGAAGGCTTGTCTAAGTGGCAAGCATTGAAGCCGCAGTGAGAGATGATGACGGTGGCATTAATGAGATGATTGGAAATTGAAAATTGTTTTCGTTGGTTTCAAGACCTTGGTTATGAGACTAGACATGGGATTGGCGTCCGGTCCGTGGGACTCTTGCGCAAGCGTAAGCCTCAACTGTCGACTGGAGAACATGGGGAGATGAAGATTGATGTTGAGAAGACGTATGCTACGATCGATATGACAAGAAAGCTCTCATCCACGTGTCGAAATATACTCCAACGCGTTAGGGGTCATGTTCACTGCGTGTGTTGATTATGCTTGTGTTAATATTGTGATACAGGCCTGCACGTCTCATGCCTATCTAGTTGGCTGTGGTACATCCTGGAGATTTGTTGGTTCCTTCCTCTCCAACATTGTGATGTCTACACGTGTCGCGAAGTGTTCGGTGATTCATTCTCAGCGCTTTGCGCTTTGAAGTAGCTTATGGGTATTACAAGAGACTTAATCAATGCTAAACAGTCTTGCCAGTAAGGCAACCAGCCCAATATCATTAAACTATCGTAAATGCTAAAAATGCGTCATCGTAGCGAACTATCTACAGCCTTTTTTTTTAAACCTCCGTCTCAATGCCCGGCTCGCGGGTGTGATGCTTGAACATACCCGCAACCTTGTCTTGCACTCGTTCACCCTTGTGCATAGCCCACCGTGCCGTGCGTGGGATTCGGAACTGCATCACACCTCGATGCCGTCTATGCTCAGCTCTCTGGCCCCTGCGCTTTTCGCGGTACTGGTCGATGAAACCTTGAGAGTCCTTGTGAGCATGATCGTCACCGTTCTTCGAGTCTCCGTTAGATTTCTTCCGACCTTCGCTGTCCGAGTCATCATCGGTCGAAGAGTCGTCGTCATCTCGGCCGGCATGCGATTCGGTGTCGCTCTCATTATGTACCACACCTGCCCTCTCGCCCGCTTGCTCTTCGTCGAGATTGTCTCTCGCCGTTTCGAGGACCTCCATCACGTTCCTCAGATCTTGATCCTTGTTCGCCCACGAACTGTGCGCTTGTCCTAGTCCACTCCAGAACTTGAGTTTCAGCTTGATGGTGCCGACCTTGGTGCCAGGCTCGTCGAGGGAGCACGCGATCGCGCGCTTGAAGTCTCCTTTCCAGACTGTCAATTCCAGCTCGCGGTCTTCTTCGTCGGGAATGTCGCGCAGCCACAAGACTGCGAACGCCGCGTTGTGGCCGCCCATGACTTTCTTGTCGCGGAAGCGGATGGAGAGGCATGTGCTGTAACGCTTTTCTACGGCCAGCCAGTGTGGAGCGTGACGATGTGCCGACCAGCCAGTGTGCTTCTTGCTTGGATACATTTTACCCGAGCCAAGACTGGTGCTGAGCTTCAGGCGCAAATTTTTCAACTCGTTCGGAATGTCGGAGGCTTCGATCTCGGGCTTCACTTCCAAGGTTCCGATCTCCCAGCCAATGGCCTCTGGTGGTGCTTGGAGCTGTACGCTGCGCCACACCATCGAGAGACGCATGCGTCCGAAGCCAACACCTCCAGCCAAGGGGAAGAAGCCGTTCACCTGCGAGCGTTCTTTGAACAGCTCTGCAAGATTCAGGTGTACAATGCCAAGCAGCGGGTCGTCTTCGTGTACACGCGCATCACGCACGCCGATGTGGACTTCGGCGTTTTGCCAGTCGGCAATGAAGCGTTCGGTCCCGGCGTTATAAAAGGGCTTCGCGTTCTGCGGCTTGGTCCTCGTCTTGAACACTTTGCGGTGGTTGATGATGACGTTGCAGTAAGCGCTGGGCAGAGAGTCGCCAGTTTCTTGCTCCTCGTCTTGAATGTCATCGCTATCATCGCCCTTCGATAACTTCTCCAATTCCAGTCCGGTGATTTGGTGAATCTGGATGCTAAAGATACCGCTAGGGTACCCGTCTGGTGGTGGTGCAGAGATGATCATCTGATCCTGCCTCTCTTTGAGTTCCTGGGCTTTCTGTTGCTCGAGCTCTTTGTCATCTCGAGACATCTCATCTCCCTTGATGAAGGCTTCTCGCAGCTTCTTCTCGCAAGCTTTGTCGACGCTGTCTCTGAGCTGCGCCATTGTCCGCACCTCTGGATCGAACGTTTGCTGCTGTAGCTGGCAATCCTGTATGCGGGTCTTGGAGAAGTAGCCAACGTTCCATTCCAGCTTGCCAGGCATATCCTCGCCCTTTTTCAGAGCACGGAAGCCATCGCAGCGCTTGTGCATCTTGCCATTTGTTTGCTCGCTCTTCATGAGGTGTTTGAGGTCCACTTCGATGCGGCCCAAATCGTCGTCTGCAGTGAAGCGGTCGCTGTCCCAGAGCTGCAAACGTAGGCGCTCGTTGACATTCAGTTCCTCAGGGCTGACTAACAAGTACGCAGTCTCCTCCCACACTGGATTCATCTCGTTCATCAGCAGCCGCGTGCTCCACAGAGCTTTACCAAACTTGGCCCAGCCAACAGAAATATACGGATCGGAGGTCGCTTCCTTGATTAAGGGGATGCCTGCATCCCCACACTTGAAGTCGTAGCCACGAACAATGGTAATGACCACTACACCTCGTGAGATGGTGTCCTTCTTGAAGTCGTCGCCAGCGAGCATGTCCTTTAGGTCGAGCGATATCGATTTGGGAGCCACATACTCTGCCATAGCTGCGTCGACGGAAGATTGAACGAATTGGCTGATCAGAGGGAGATCCATGATGTTGAGCATTTTCTTGAACAAGGGTTGGCAGCTAAGCTGTACCTTCGGCTGACCAAGGAAAGTCATGGTGCACAGAGCGAAAAATGGAGGGTCTGGGGTGAGCTGCAGCCTCATTCGCATTGTGCCCACCACGCCCTTCAAGTCCACCCAGATGGGAAACTTCAAGTTACCAGGCAGATAGAAGGCCAGGTAAAGGTGCATGTCCTTCATCCGGCTGGCCACGGATTTTTTGTCTGACCTGGCACGATAAGCAAAAGCGACCTCGAGGTTGATGAAGTCGCCATCTTCGGCCTCCATGCCCTCGGCTACCGCCTGAGCCTGGTTTTTGCCGGACTCTTCCTTGCTCTTCTCGTCATCTTGTGCCACGCCTTCTTCAACTTCGCCTTCGCCTGGCACAGTCCTGTCATTGTGTCCTCCGTCACTGGCTTTACGAAGCTTTCCATCTCCGCCAACGGAACGTGCAGCAGCAGCAGTAGGAAGCCAGCGTACTCCCAGGATACGGATGGGCTCGCTTCCTTGGCCGATGTCTTCGACGCTCACCATGCGTACTAGCCTGGGTAAAGATGCTTGCATAACATCCTCAAGCGTATCAGCTAAGCTGATGAACAGATCGGGGTTGATCAGCGGCCAAACAGAGCCAAGGAGGGAGTTCAACCAGCGAACGCTCTCTGCATCGTGCTTTGAACTGTCTGCTTCCAACTTGCTGCGATCGGCGTCCCAGACTTCATCGTCCCAAACGCTGTTGATACGCTTCGACAGCCAGTGTCGCACACCTGAAGCTACTGCCCACAAGCCGCCCACCGCAGCAATGCCCAGGAAAGTCCAGGTAATCGATCGTCTTGCAAAAGAGTGGCCTTGCCCAACAAGTATTCTTTCCAAAAACAGTACCGAAAACACGAGGACTCCGACTCCGACCAGACCAATGGTGAAGGCCTTCTTCTCGATGTCCTCTAAGTCTCGACGAATCTCCACAAAATCGGGCGGTGGGAATTGCTGGTTCATTCCCTTTTGTCCCTTGCGCATATCGTCCATTTCCTTCTGAAGCTGTTCGTCGCCCTTGGCCTTGGCCCTGAACCCTGTATACGTCTCAAGCGTGCTACCGTGTGGAGCGTCATTCTCACTGATTTCCTCCAGCGCCTCGTCGGTGAAGTCGAATATCCGTACGGGCAGATGTGTGACCGGGTCTGTTACTTCTCGTTCCATCCGCTCCGCCTTGTGTTTCTTGCCAGCCTTCCTCCGTGCTCTCGGATCGACAGAACTGGGATCCACTTGCGAGGTATCTTGAGGCGTTTCTGTCTCCGCTCGCGTCTCTTCGTCCGCTCCTCCAGAAGCATCCTCCTCGCCTTCTTCAACAGGCTGTTCCTGACCATCATCGTGACGCTCGCGATGCCAGTAACGCTCCGCCGTCTCTTTTCTGGACATGGCTTCGCCATCTTCTCCACGCTGTTCATCGATGTTACCCGCCTGTTCGCGTCTCTTGTCCTTCTCCTCGCGATATTTCTGGATGGTAGGAATGGTGTGCTTGTGAGTATAGGGTTGGTTGTATCGCCGGCGGTCGTCTACATCGTCGCGGCCCGACATGATGGGCAACTGGCGCCTTGATCGATAGCTAGCTATCAGCTGCTTCGTGCAGGATCTCTAGTCCGCGGAGCCGACAGTCTACCCCGTGGGCAGCTTCTCGGTAGACGACTTAGTTATGTGAAAAGCTTTAGTCCTAAGCAATTGAAGTTATGGAGACGCCAAGGGAGATGTATACGCAGCGGGAAGTTGAATCAAGATGTGCGAGGCGGGGCTTGCTCTCTAGTGCCTCGCCAATGTGTATGAAGTGAGGCGAGTGTTAAGGACATGGCCCAATGGGATGCCGATCGATACTCACAGCTGTCTGACAACGATCATCATACTATCGTGGGTACTCGCCTTGTAGCGCGCGTGCTGCCAGGTTTCGAGTGCCGGAGTGGGGTTCGCGGGCAATTCGTAGGGCGATGCCTGTTACACGAGCTGGGCAACGATTCACGTTTGGGCCCGCCCAGCAGTGATTGTACGTCATATTTTGCTTGGAAGTAGAGCGGCACCGCGCGTCATCTGTTGCAATCGCGATTTTGCGTTGACTTTTTTGCTGCGAAACTCGGCGGTTTCCCTAGTCTCTTTGCTCGAGCTGTCAACGGACGTCGCCGTACGTTTGTCGAAAGCGTGGAGACGCCCTGTAGGGCTGAATGGAACTGCGGTAGGGAAAGCTCGCCCTGTTTATAGTTTTACTTCCGCTCTCCGTGCCGCGTTGCTCTTGTTGGCCGCGCATGCGATCGATGGCGGTGACAAGCCGAGGAGGTCTTGCGACGCTGAAAAGCACGTCTGCATGCCTCCATGCAACATCCCCTGTTCGATGTCAAAGCGTTTGGATGAAAATCTAGGCACGGCGAAACACGCCATCGAGATGCTGTGCTGTCCGCCACAGGTTTGACGGGTGCACCGCACCACGCGACGGGGCTTTGCACGTTATTCCGCTGCCATATATGTCTCGACGTTGTTCGCCAGAGCGTGGGAACAACAGACAACAAAGAACGTTCACACAAGGCCGGGGCGAGATGTTGAAGAACGCAAGGCACTGTCAACGCTGGCGCTTGCCAGGTAGAAGCCGCTGCTAGCTTGTGTGCGAGCATGCTTGCGTGCGAACATCAAGCTCGGGCGATGGATCAATCCTGAAGCCTGGCGTCTTTACTGTACAAGGTAATGTTATGTACGTTCAAGTGGTGGTCCAGACCGCGAGCGATGATAGCATGGACTGCCTGCAGACAATGGTATAGTTCCAGTGCCTGAGGTATTATCGACACCGGTCATATCTGTAGAGGTAAAGTATACCTAGTGCTGGCTCCTACATTAAACACACCGGTCACTTGCGAGTCTCCTTGCATGGCAAAACACAACAAGAAACCACGGCGATACACAAGATCACCTGTCATGTATGGGGCTTAGACCGATGCATACCTTACACAGCAGAGGCAAGGCCTCCAGCACCGAAATCGCGCGGTTTGCTGCTGTATATGTGGCAAAAGGAAATGCATACATGCACGATTGCCTCGTTTTATACGACATCAGCTGAGCCACGCAGCAGTGTTCCGGTGCAAAGTCGCAGTGCATGCATGAGATGAGCTGCGGGGCTGAAGGGCGAAACGAGAGTGCAGGCGGCTCAAGGGGCTTCTTCACGAGAATCACGGCGCATCACTCGTCTTGCCTCCAACAATAGCCTTTCGCCATCAGCATATCCCTCACTTTTGCCCCAGCCATCCCGATAGCCACCGGTGAAGCCGAGCGACCACAAGCACCAAGCCAAAGCTGCACTAACGTCTGCTGTCCGGTGAAGACGAGAGGAGAGGAGGCGCGCCGGTGAAGACTGCGCCGCACTGATTGGCCGCTCACCCGTGCCTCAGGCATCCATCACATAAACCACCTCACTCTCTCGTACGACTCAGCTCCGCCATATCAACCAACAGCCAAGCGAGCGACCCGTGACGAACGAGCCGCCGACCGGCCCGTGATGTGAATCCTTCCCACTCGTCAGCATGGTCAACCGTCAAGATTCACTTGCCCTCGGTGGCAGCCTGATCAGTGTTCCATACGCTGACCTGTTCGATTTGGACTCGGACGACTGCAACATCGGCAACATCGGCACCTTCGAAGACATGACATTCGAGGAACTTGACCGTCTCATCGATGACTCGCCCTCGCAACCCAGTGTTGAGCCGCACTACGAGTCTCTGAACCCGTCGTCTCAGAATGCTCCGCCGAACAGCTCTCTATCACCCGGCGATACCGAACCTCAGTTCACTCCCGCATCGAGTGGGTATGATCTGCCATCAGACGAAAGTAATCTTGACGAGCTTCCGATCGACTTCGTGACCGAGTACACAAACAGTCCAAATGAGGCCTTCGAGCAGATTTCGCCTTACAGCAGCAGATCAGACGACTATTCACACATGAGCCAGTCAATGCCGCGCAGCACATACGGCTCCTCTCCATCCGCAACTCAATCGCGAGAATCGACAAGTGGGGTTGTGTCTGACCTGACACAGCAGCAATGGCCATCTTTCAGCACCCTTGCCAGCGACGACACTCTCGCTAGCAGCACCACCGACCAGCTTGCAATCTCACAATACCACGATTTCAACAACGCTGCAACCATTTCTGTGGGTGCTACAGCAAGCGATAACCTTTTTGGCACACTTCTACCGTTCAGGCCCGTACATTACAGCCAACCATGGACACCAGTCGGCCTACAATCGAGCACATACGGACCTTCTTGGGGAAATTTCCATGAACAGTCGATTCTAGTTCAAAACGAGCCACATGCACAGTTCATGCCACAATATATGCAAGGAGCGCCGCGCCAAACCCCACCACAACCACAAAGTCACCATTCTGGGAGCTTTCCTCTAGTATCAACACCATCCTATGATTTGACGAACCGCAGCTCTCAACAATTGCAACAGACACATGCTCACCACAACGAGCAACGCCGTGAACTCAGCACGCAAGCCTCTGTAACCCCCCAAGCCCATAATGAAGCTGCAAACCTGTCCACCTCTACACGCTATCGCTATCGATACCCGCATCAGCCTACAATCACAGCCGAAAGACAGAGCCCGGCTTCTTCGAGGCAAAAGCCAAGGCAAATCGCAGTTGCCAATCTGGATGATATTCCCATAACGGCACGGCCAAGAGACCCGCAAACCAACAAACCCAAACAGGGAGGCAGGAAACGGAACACACATCTCAACCAAGACGCGCGAGAAAGAAGCTCGAGAATGCGGAAGAAAGGCGCTTGCTGGAGGTGTAAGCTCCAGCGTGACCCGGTAAGTCGCCGTGAACGATGAATCTAAAAAGCCGTACTAACAGCTTCAGTGTCCTGACGACGGCACGCCTTGTGCTAGATGCATCATTGGATCACAGAAAGGTCAACTGTATTTCTTTGACTGTAACAGGTCCAAGTTGCCAGATTTCGTGATGGACTTCCTCCCACCCTCATATACCATCATGCACTCTAAGCAGAACATCGAGGATTGCGTGAAGGATCAAGTGCGTGGCTGGGACTACACACGACCCGTCGAAGTGTGCCTCACTAGCGGTTACGGACATCCGCTGCGATGGACACTTTACGAATTCGAACCAGCGACTTTGGAGCTACTAGGCCAGTACCAGTATCTCCAAAATGTCAACACTCGTCAACCTGAGCGATGCGAAAAGTGGTCGCCTCCTCTAGGCATCACTAAACTGGAACCCAGTGATGACTGGCATTTCAAAAACTATCTTGACGATTTGATGGCCGACGAACCCTTGGCCCATTTCCCATGGATATGTTTCGAAGAAGAATCGCAGATCGACGATTTCCAAGCTACTATGCTCGCAATGGTCTGCGAGCTTTATCGGAATACAGGCGATTATGATGTGCGTAAATCTCTGAAACCACAGCAACAAGATGCTAATGCGTTCCAGCTCAAACAACTTCTCCGCAAGATCATCCGCATGCTTATTGTCACCTACATCATGGGTCACACTCTCACGATCACACAAGAGACGCTTCCAATGGTCCACGCGCATCTTCGCAGCTCTTACAAACCCGCCAACGTCGCACCACACACCTCTCCGCGGCTCGCCAACCGCCAACTCAAGTTCTTCTTCCATGTTATCCGCAACCAGATATACGAGGATATTCTCAAATGGCAGCAAGCCACTCTCCACACCAGTGGTGGCAAGGATACTACATGGCTATCCACCTTTGTCGTCATGCTTGCATTTGCTATGGTACTCGAGGAGGCTCAGCGTACTATACAGATTCAAGCCGATGCAAAGCATCGCAAGCGGGAGCGTTCGTACGATGAAGCTCAGCAGGAAGCTAGCAACGCATGTGAACGCATTGATGCACGCTTCCAACTCCTGATCGGTCTGTTCCAGTGCAAATACCGCGATAAGAAGTGGGTTCGCGGAGGCAGTTTCGGACCACAGACACCACGATTGAATGACCCGACCGAGCACAACTTCTGCGTGCAGCTCAGAGATCTGCTTGAAGAGAGGCGTAAGTTTGCAACGAACCGAGTCTTCCGAATGACCATCCCGGTCGCTAACGTGCAATGATAGAAAATCACCTACGCTCTCGGAAAGATGTGCCGTTCTCTTCGCAAACCCAATGCCAGTATACGACACGCCTGGTAGCACGTTTCCTTCTACCTTTCCTCGACCTTCCCGGCTGATCTGTGCGCATGCCAGTGATGAAACGTGCAAACACTTGCACTACTAACGATTCCAAGTCTTGACGGCCTCTATTATACCCATATTTTTTATTTCCTTCTTCTATTCTGAGCATTCACTCCATGTCACAGCTAGGATGGCTGGCATCACCAAAATTACTGGCGAGGACTACGTAAGAGGGAGCCCGTCAGTTTACGCGTTACGTCTCGGTAGCATCTCTATAACGATTATGAAATTCTTAGCATCCACGAGAGCATCACTACGGTGCGCTTGATATCGACCCAAGCTTGTCACTTCCTCGGCCAAAGCAGGTGCGCCTAACTAAGTGCTGTTTGGCGGACTGTGAACGATTCGTTGGTCTGCGACTCGTGGGAGGCCGCGTGTGGTCTCCACGCCCTGGGCGCTCTAGTAGCTCTCGGATCGACTCGGTGGATTGCCAGGTCGTGTATGCCAAGTACGGCAACCACGGCCTTCGAGCCCGTGACTCGTTCCTCCAAGCTCGTCGAAGTAGATGTCAAGGCGGATGCCGCCCTACAGGGCTGAGCTGTCCAGAAGCCCGAAAACCTCCCCTATGTACCACGCAAATCATGCCTCACCTGCTACTGAGCGCTATGCCCCCATCGAAAGGCTCTTGCGGGCGATTTAAAAAGAAAAAGGTCGTCATTGTCATTAATAATTACATACGTGCAAGATCGGTTGCCTATTCTCCAAGCCCGCCCGGCCCGCGCGGTGGAAGTTGGAAACACGATGGGCGGGGCGCTTGAGGAGGACTGGGTTGACGTCGGCCAGATAGGCGCTGCTACTACTGCAATAGCAGTGTCTGTGATGATGGGAGCCAAGCTCTTAGGGCTGAGCTCTGGCGCAGGCGTGGCAGGCTGCAGCCAGCGTTTCCTCGTCTCGTGGTGGTGGTGGCCTTGGTCTGGGCTCCACGTGATTGAATGGTGTAGGTTTGTACTGTGAGGTGAGGGTCGATGCATTTGTTGGTCCATAGCCTTGATGTGTGCATATGAGTGTTAGATGGATTCTATATACTTTGATTTATCATCATGCTATCCTCTGACAACACGTTCAACACTGATTGGGCGTGGCATATGTAATGGAGGCTGAAAAACGCGGGCCGGCTGCTGCTGCTGCAGGTCCCTGAGATCGGCTTTCTTCTTGTTCGAAAAAGACAGCTGGAGATTCGGCGGGGGCGAATGGCTGCACGTTATTAACGCGCTCTGACGATATCTGTCACCTCCACCGAGACGGGCCCACTAGCACCACGGAAAGCACTAGTTACTATCTAGAATCTACTACGTTGCCAGATGTCGCCCTGCATATCATTATTGTCGTCCTGACCTTCTGAACACTTTCTCTACCACCAACCACTCCGGGTCTTTCTATAACCCGAGCACCACAACCCTCCGACATACAGGCCATCTCCCAGGCCTGCGCATATCAAGCAAGATGGAGAACGCATACGTGCGCTCGCCGCGCGAAGTGCTAGCCCACTTTGGTGCCACCGAGGCTCATGGATTATCAGACAGCCAAGTCGAGGCCTCGAGGCTGAAGCATGGCAGGAACGGTACGCTTCGAATTCCCCTCTCCCAACAATAGCAAGCGGCCAACTGATCTTTCGAAACAGCCATTCCCGAAGAGCCTCCTACTCCCCTGTGGGAGCTCATCCTCGAGCAATTCAAGGACCAGCTCGTCATCATCCTCCTAGCCAGCGCTGCTGTCTCCTTCGTCCTCGCCCTTTTCGAAGAAGAGGAGGGATGGACCGCCTTCGTCGACCCTGCCGTTATCCTCACCATCCTGATCTTGAACGCCGTCGTCGGTGTCAGCCAGGAATCGTCTGCAGAGAAGGCCATTGCGGCCTTGCAAGAGTACAGCGCAAACACCGCCAAGGTCGTGCGCAATGGAACAATTCAATCTGTCAAGGCTGAAGAGCTGGTTCCTGGTGACATTGTCGACATCGCTGTCGGCAACCGCATTCCCGCCGACTGCAGAGTCCTCAGCATCAACAGCAACAGCTTCCGAGTCGACCAGTCTATCTTGACTGGCGAGAGCGAGAGTGTAGGCAAGGACACCGATGCTATCAAGGATGAGAGTGCTGTCAAACAGGATCAAATCAACATGCTCTTCTCTGGTACCACTGTCGTCACTGGCCACGCCCACGCTATCGTCGTTCTTACCGGTACCAACACCGCGATTGGCGACATCCACGAGAGCATCACTGCTCAGATCTCGCAGCCTACACCTCTCAAGGAGAAGCTGAACGATTTCGGTGACAGCTTGGCCAAGGTCATCTCCGCTATCTGTATTCTCGTTTGGTTGATCAACATCCGTCACTTCAACGATCCCTCTTTCGGCGGCAACTGGACCAAGGGCGCTATCTACTACCTCAAGATTGCCGTGTCTCTCGGAGTTGCTGCCATCCCCGAAGGTCTTGCTGTTGTCATCACTACTTGTCTGGCGCTCGGAACCAGGACCATGGCCAAGAAGAACGCGATCGTCCGCAGCTTGCCTTCCGTCGAGACTCTCGGCAGCTGCAGTGTCATCTGTAGTGACAAAACCGGAACCCTCACCACCAACCAGATGAGTGTCAACAAGATTGTCTACGTGAACGAAGCCGGCAACGATCTCGAGGAGCTCCACGTTGAAGGTACCAGCTTCGCGCCTATGGGTGCAGTCTCCAAAGCTGGTAAGATCATTGAACACCCTGCTGCAACCTCTACCACTGTCGCACAGATGACCGAAGTCGCTGCTGTCTGCAACGATGCCGAGCTCGCCTGGGACCCCAAGACCGAGCTTTACAACAACATTGGCGAGCCCACCGAGGGTGCCCTGCGCACGCTTGCGGAGAAGATTGGAACTCCTGATGTTGCCCTCAACCAGACCAGATCGCAACTTGCCCCCGAACAAATCCGCCACTTTGCCAGCACCGAGTACCTCAACCGTGCTCAGAAGCTTAGGACCTTCGAATTCTCCAGAGACCGTAAGAGCATGTCTGTCCTTGTCAACGGTGGCAATGGCCAGCGCCTTCTCGTCAAGGGTGCCCCCGAATCCGTCCTCGATCGCTGCACACACTGCCTCGTCGGCAGCAACGGCAAGCGTGTTCCTCTCAATGACAAACTGGCATCTCTACTGCACGCTGAAGTTATCGAGTACGGCAAGCAGGGTCTGCGTGTCATGGCTCTCGCAAGCATCGACAACGTCACCTCTGATCTGGCCAAGCGCGCAAAGACCACCCAGGAATACCAGCAGCTTGAGCAGGGCATGACTCTTCTTGGTCTCGTTGGTATGCTCGATCCCCCCCGCCCCGAAGTCGCAGACAGCATCACCAAGTGTCGCAACGCTGGTATCCGCGTCGTCGTTATCACTGGTGACAACCAAAACACTGCCGAGACTATCTGCAGGCAGATTGGTGTCTTTGGCCCCAACGAGGATCTCACCGGTAAGAGCTACACTGGCCGTCAATTTGATGCTCTCAGCGAAGCCGATCAACTCAAGGCTGCCTGCACTGCCTCTCTTTTCTCCCGTACCGAGCCTACTCACAAGAGCAAGCTTGTCGACCTTCTTCAGTCTGCTGGCGAGGTTGTGGCTATGACTGGTGATGGTGTGAACGACGCTCCTGCCCTCAAGAAGAGTGACATCGGTGTTGCTATGGGCTCTGGTACAGACGTGGCCAAGCTCGCCGCTGACATGGTCCTTGCCGATGACAACTTCGCCACTATCGAGTCCGCCGTCGAGGAGGGCCGCAGCATCTACAACAACACCCAGCAGTTCATTCGCTACCTGATTTCTTCCAACATCGGAGAGGTTGTGTCCATCTTCCTCACCGCTGCGATTGGCATGCCCGAGGCTCTTATCCCCGTTCAGCTTCTGTGGGTTAACTTGGTCACCGATGGTCTTCCTGCTACTGCGCTCAGCTTTAACCCCAAGGACCACGATGTCATGAACCGCCCGCCGAGGAAGCGTGACGACCCTCTTATCAGCGGCTGGCTATTCTTCAGGTACATGGTCATTGGCACCTACGTCGGTCTCGCAACTGTTGGTGGTTATGCATGGTGGTTCATGTTCTACGAGCATGGCCCGAACATCTCCTTCTACCAGCTGGTAAGTTCCTTTTGTCTCTTCCTGCCGCGAAAGCGTACTAACAATCTTTCCAGACCCACTTCCACAGCTGCAGCACCATCTTCCCGTCGATCGGCTGCCACATCTTTTCCGATTCTTCCGCCAGGGCCGCTTCGACCGTCTCTCTTTCCATTCTGGTGGTGATTGAGATGCTCAACGCCATGAACGCACTCTCCTCATCCGAGTCGCTCCTCACCTTGCCTCTCTGGAAGAACATGATCCTCGTCTACGCCATCACCCTTTCCATGGCTCTCCACTTCGCCCTCCTCTACACCCCGATCCTGCAGAACGTGTTCGGCATCGTACCGCTCGGCTGGGGCGAGTGGAAGATTGTGCTGTGGTGGAGCGCACCAATCATCCTCATCGACGAGGTCCTCAAGTTCATGGAGAGGGCTTTCTTCATGGAGAAGGCCGACAACCGCGCCGTCAGGGAGAAGGCTGAGTAAAAGCGTTTCTCTCCTCGCATTCAATATTTTCTTTGAGTTGAAACCCAGGGTCTTTTTTGGAATACGATCGGATGTCATAGAGTTTAGATAGGGATCTGTAACCATGAAATCATTATAGCATAAATTCATGTTTGGACTCCACCTTCAAGTGAATGAAGACGTTATGCCGGGAGTCTCAGTGAAAAGGCACCAGTAAGATACATTCTCAGTCTCAGCCCTAACACCATGGGTTGTCATGCATTCGCTTGTCGTCTAGCTTGACTCTTCCTGGTTGATCTGCGGCGCTTCCAAGGCCCGAATACCAGGTTAGTGGCTGCTGCTGAAGACACCAAATCGTATATTCTGTAGGACTTGACGAATGCAGGCGTGAAGAAAGGCAAGCCGTGCTGGGTTGCGAGGATGAAACACAGACCAGCGCTCAGACAAGGTCACATGTCACCGAGCTCTCTAGATATCTTAGGTATAGTTACCTTAGTTTATCAAAGATGCAAGGGCCTGCCTCGGCCCAGACGAAACGTCACATGCGACGCAGGGCTCGCTGCTGGCTCGGACGCCAAAAAGTTCCCAACAGCGATTGCATCACGAGAGCTACGCCCCCCGATTCTGCCTCGAGGACAAGCGTCTAGACAAAACCTTTCATGAGGCCACTATTCACCGTCTCTCCGTGCCAAACCTCCTTCTTCACACCCTTCCCTTCGTCCTGCCTGATCACACGCCGCCCCACGCGTTTCATCCAACCCGCCCTGCGTAAACAGAGCTTGAGCTCCTTATCGTCCTCCGCCTCAACCTTTCGACCATTGGCCCTCCGTCCTTACAGCTACCTCTCCCTCCCTCAACGCACTCCAACTCACACTCCCTCACGCACCATGGCAAGCAACAATAACGCCCTTGGCGTGCACTCCAAGAAGCACCGCGTCGCCATCGTCGGCTCTGGCAACTGGGGCACCACCATCGCCAAGGTCGTGGGCGAGAACGTCGCCGAGAACCCGGACCTGTTCGAGCAAGAGGTGCGCATGTGGGTGTTTGAGGAGGAGTACACCATTCCCAAGACCAGCAAGCACTACGACCCGCAGTCGGCCCTGTCCACCAAGCCGCAGAAGCTCACCGAGCTGATCAACGGCCTGCACGAGAACGTCAAGTACCTGCCTGGCGTCCCGCTGCCCAAGAACATCGTCGCCAACCCGGATCTCGTAAACGCCGTCGAGGGTGCTACTATTCTGGTGTTCAACTTGCCCCATCAGTTCATTGCGAGGACATGCAAGAGCATCGTTGGCAAGATCGTGCCGTTTGCCCGCGGTATCAGCTGCATCAAGGGAGTCGAGGTCAGCGATGAGGGTTGCCAGCTCTTCTCCGAGTCGATCGGCCACGAGCTGGGCATCTACTGCGGTGCCCTATCAGGCGCCAACATTGCAAACGAAGTAGCACAGGAGAAGTGGAGCGAGACTACTGTTGCCTACGACCCGCCAAAGATGGACAGCAAGCATCCGACACCCCAAGGCACACCCCACGGCAGCCAACTCGACCTGACGAAGCTCAATGTCGAGGGCGAGAACCCCAGCAAGAAGCCCAAGCTGCAGCAACAACTGCAGCCTCTGCCGAACGAGTACCCTCCGCTCTCACACGCCAACGTCAAGAAGATCTTCCACCGCCCATACTTCCACGTGCGCATGACCGACGACGTCGCCGGCGTCTCCCTCGGCGGAGCCCTCAAGAACGTCGTCGCTCTCGCCGCCGGCTGGGTCGACGGTCTCGGCTGGGGCGACAACGCCAAAGCCGCCGTCATGCGCGTAGGCATCATGGAAGAAGTCCGCTTCGGCAAGATGTTCTTCGCCAGCTCCACCCGCACCGAGACCTTCACCGAAGAGTCCTGCGGCGTCGCCGACCTGATCACCTCCTGCTCCGGCGGCCGCAACTTCCGCTGCGCGAAGATGAGCGTCGCAGAAGGTAAACCGATCGGCGAGATCGAGGAGCGCGAGCTCAACGGCCAGAAGCTGCAGGGCACTTCCACCGCGTACGAAGTCTACTCTTTCTTGCGCAAGGAGGGCAAGGAGAAGGAGTTCCCGCTGTTCACCGCCGTGCGCAACGTGCTCGAGGGCGTCAACAAGCCCGAGGACATCCCGGACCTGCTCGAGGCCGGGCCTAGCAGCCAGCAGCATAAGGAGTGAGTGCCAGCCATCATGAAGAAAACCACCAACACCAACACCAGACGAAGAAAGAAAAAGAATTCTTGATATGACCTTTTGTTACGGCATGAATGAGACGGCAGACCGCGCTTCTTTTTCCAGGCTCTACAGCATCTTTTGTTTTTCCGATTCACAGTTTTTCCGCACATGCGGCTGGCCCTGGTGGCTTTTCGCGAGATACGAAAGAGAGGAGGCTGACGTTTTTCTTTGTTGCTAAGCAGGACTCATGATGACGGGCCAAAGGCTATGGAGATCGATGATGTTATCAAAGCGGCGGAAGATATCGCAAATGGCCGCAAGGGACCGCATTACCTTGTCAGAGTAATTCGGTCGAAGCTATAGCCTGATGAGCAGAAGGAGGCCAAAGAAAGAACAAGATTACAGACAGATGTTTTAACTACAAATTAATATATCTATTCCCATCACATTACTTTCACTTCAGTTTCAGCTTCTTCAATATATCGTGTCTCGCGAAGAAAGAGCGGTTCTTTTTGCCGAGGACGTCTGTGGATTGACTGTTAGCATGGTTTCAAGGGTTTCAAAGTGGTGTATCGTGGTGCTGAACTTACACAGTACGATGGTCGAGCAGCAGATCGCAACCTGGACGCTGGCAATGGCCATGAAGACCGGCCTGATGCCTGCCGCCACAAGCCAGTCATATCCACTGAACGTCAGCCCGAACGAGAAGATGTTCTTGAAAACCAGCATGCACGTAAAAGCTTCGACCGTGATCTCGCGGTAAGCATCGACAATGTACAGCGCGCTCGCCACAGCTCCCACGACCATCCCCATCACCACCAGCGCGAAGAAGAAGTCCGGCCAGAACCAGCCGTAGCGCGGTGTGTTGTCCGCCGTGATGCCGAAGCCGTACAAGCCCGCGCAGCCGAAGATGAGCTGGGGGATTACGAGGATGAGGCGGAACTCGGGCTCGTAGACGCCGTTGTTGCGCTTCGTGAGCCAGCGCGCGGAGCTGTCGGCGAGGAGGCCTGAGACTATGAAGCCGAGAACTGCGCCTATGACTGCGCCGCCGTACATGTAGCCGGTCTGCACTTCGTTGAACCACAGCGGCGGGCCGATCATGATGGCTGCGAGCACGATGCCGAGGAGCACGGTCCAGCCGATGAGCGCGCCTTGGATCAGCATTGCCCAGAAGATGGATGGGTGGAGGAATAGGGGGAATGGGCGTAGGAGGAGCTTCCAGAATGGTGTTGAGGTTTTACGGCCGTTGAAAGGGCGGAGAGTGGCGTAGGAGATGAGAGGCACCTTTGCAGCTGGAGTGGCCGAAGAGGGAGAGGTGGCATCCACTGGTGTCTTCTCGTCGGGAGATTGTGAATGAGAAGTGCTTCCTGATGATCTGCCAGCGATGGCAGTGTAAGTTTCACGACCAGTATCGTGGTCAACATCGCGATTATAAGCCGTTTCCGGCGCGAAAAGGATGAGGAGCGGCAGCATGGCTGCTGAGAAAATGGCTACGAAGAAGTGTGTCCATTGCCAGCCCATGGTCGAAGTCATCTTGCCCACGATGACCGGGGTGAGGAAGGCGCCACCGAAGAGACACAATGTGGCCATGGCCATTCTCTTGCCTCTCTCGTGCAGGAAGTACAGGTCTCCAACACTGGCGTTGACTAGTGCCTCTGCTCGATCGTCAGTAAGAGTAGCTTCAAGGGAACGCAAGCTCCATAGGTCAGTATCTCTTACCAAACGGAGCCAACCCAACACCCTGGAAGAAGCGCGCTGCCAACAGGCTGTTGTAATTGTGCCCTGACAAGCCCGCCCATATCGAGCTGAGAATGATTATGACAGTGCCCAGCAGGTATAGATGGCGCTTGCCCCAGACGCGCGCGGATGCTACGAAGATGAAGCCTGCGACTCCCACGCCCAACAGGTGGTAGCCGGTGAGAAGGGCGACATTGGTGAAGGAGCGCTGAGGCGGCTTCGGTCCACCGGGCGTTTCGGGGGAGTTGTAGTAGAGGACGAGGGCGAGGGTGTTGGCGGCGAGGAGGGGCGAGAGGGTGGATGCGATGACGGAGCTGAGACAGAGGATGGAGGTGATCAGGTCGCGACGCCAGAGAGGGAAGTTGAGTGGGTCTGTTGGTATTGTTGTATGTAAGCAAGCAGTGTTCACACGCGCCGACTACTGACTGTCAGATGGCCATACCATTTGGGTCGTCACTTGGCTGCGGCACCAAGATTGTGCCGTTGGAGCTCCTCTTCAGCTCTTTCCCATCCGTATGCTCTTGCTGCAGCGCTGCCAGCGGATCGAGGTCGTCGAGCGTCGCAGTGCCTGGGACGTGCTCGAGGTGGCGGTCTTGAAGGATACCGAGAGGCATCGTGCCGGCACGCTCACGATAGAAGACACGGGTGAAGTGAGCCTGCAGGCGGACAGACCTCTCCTACAGACGGCGATATATGCTCGGTATATTATTCACTGCAGCAGTGTACTGTAGACGCTTCCAACGGTCCATGACGGGAAGGAGCTGACATGCGACGGCGGATGCAAGGACATTCCAGGGGCGGGGGGGCGTCGCAGCACCGAACTCTAACGGTTGCACCATCAAACATTGCCTGCAACTCTCTTATAGTAGTGTCCACGTGTACGAGCAAAGCCAAAAAAACTTGTGAATCGTTGGGCCGGTATGTCCTTGCATCCGTCCACCGAACGGCATCTTGACCTTCGTCGGCGTCGAAGTAAAATACAGTGTCACGATGTTTTGACGGAGCGGGTGCGCCTCTTCAAGCTCGCATGACCAATCAAAGCAAGGCTTTCATCAAGGTACGGTATGGCTGTGCCATCACGATGATTTGGAGGTATGTGGACTGGAAAAAGGACGAACTCAACGATATGACCTACACATGAGAGTCTTCGATGCCCGGTGCTCAAGGAAACCAAGGAAGTTGTGAGTTTGCACAAAGAGCTGGGTCCGGACTCGCCGGAGCCGCATGCTTTCGTCATTATTGTACACTTTCTTCAAGCTGCGTGGCTGAGCAATTTCAAGCTGCCTTCGCTTTTCCTTTCCCGTTCCTTCTGCGCTCCCATACCATTACATAAGCTTCTTTTGTACTGAGCAGATCTGCGTTCACCTTGTCAACATACAGATCCTGCATTTCCCACCACTGTTGCTGTGATCCCTCGCCGCCGCCTTCTTTGACCTGCGCTCTCCACACCTTTCTTTCCGCCTCGCCTTCCACCGAGTCATCGCGCACCTTGACACCTTCGTGTGTGATGTTCGCCACGAGATCGTAGATGATTGGCTCGTGGAGAGGATGGATCTTTGGGTTTGGCTCGACGTAGGGTGACATGTCCAGCGCTCTGGGGTTGAACGTCACAATCGTTGGGTTGCGCTGGGATTGCAGGAATTTGTTTGATTCAAAGCGCTTGACGTGCATTATCAAGTATGGTGGTAGAGGATGCAAGAGGCGATAGCGCACTCGGTTGTTCATCTTTTCTTGTGCAGTGATACCGTTATACTTGTTGAGAACCGTTGTCAGTGGCACTTGGGGAATGATGTTCTTTTCGGCATCGTCCTGGAAGAGCGGCGCTGGTGGAAGATCTAGTGTCAAGATCATGTAAGGCGATGTTTGAGACTTGATCTCAGTATCCTCGAATCGTAATCGATCTCCGGCATCTGCGCGTGCAGTAATAGATTGTGATTCGATTTTGACAGATCCTTGGAAAATAGTCTGCACAATCGAAGTTTTGGGTTTTGTTTTGCTGCCTCCCAGTGCCAGGTGAAGATTGTTAAGGAACCAGCTCAAGAAATCTGCAGGGTCGGCCTGTTCGGTCAATGTAAACCTTTTGTTGGATCGCAAGCTGATTTCTTGCATCAGCTCGTGAGGGCTGACGTGTGATTTGAAGGCGCGCGAGTTCCAGATCTTGCGAACCAGGATGCTGAATCGTTGGACCAGTTGTGGCCTTGAAGAGAAATCCTCAAGCATGAGGAAATTGCGCAAAGGCGATACATGTGCCAGAGCTTGTACAACGGCATTTGTATAGTCGTTTGCTTTGATGTTGTTCATGCCAACGAATCCTGGGATGTACTTCTTGCCGAGCAGATCCCATGCTGGTTGTTGGTGTTTGTCCAGCGCCTTGACTTCTTCCAATGTGAACTTGGGGTCGACCACAATCTTGATATCCTTCAAGCTGTCGCTCTTCACCTCGTATCCTTCGGGCAACACGTAAACCTTCTTCGTCTCCATATTGATATACACATGGTGTCCAACCTCCAGCGCGTGGAAGTACGCTGGGGTCTTGTGGCCCCTTCCACCAAAGTATTTGCCGCATACAAGACAGGCGTAGACATTGATGTTGCTCAGTGTCACAGAGCAGAGCTTCTCGAAGTCGAAGTCTAATCGCGCGCGATTGATTGTGTCCAGGTAAAGATCGCTGTATCCTTTGGTGGGCTCCCGTTGTCGCGCGCTGGGCACTGGCTGATCCAAATCTTCGTCGTCCAAGTCATCCGGCCTTGTAGCGTCCTCGCCGGTGCCATTGTGTGTGGATGCAGCTCCATTCTGAGCTGCACGGCCATTTGCGACCGGATCCTGTGGTGGAGGTGGAGGTGGAGGCAGGTCCTGGTCAGCAGCGTCGTCGACTCGGGGGCGTTTTGATGCGGGAGAATGGGCGGCAATAGCCGCCTCGAGGGGCTCGTCGGCAGGTCGCTTGGTCATGATTGTAGCAGGTGTGAGTTGAGTATTTGGTGGATGATATGCTGCCTACAGGCGGAGGTTCTCTCTCTCAAGCAACGCTCGCTCGCCCGCAGCTGGCCCGCGTTTCCAGCTTGCAGCCAGCGCGAATCTCGAAAAGTGAACCAGCGAACACAGGGCCCCTCCAACACCGCCGCCCAATATTTCCCCACCACCACTCCTGAGCATACGTCCAGTCCAAACGCACCCGGACGGCTCTAGATCAAGTTAAAAATGGTAAACTATCTTCCCTGCCTTGTTACTAGCATTCCCACTGACGCTCTCTGTCCAGGCCAACATCTTCGCTCCCGATGTCTCTGAGGAGAAGGGCGAGAATGCTCGTCTCAGTATGTTCTACACTCCAACGAACCCAACTTCACGGCCGTTCTAATACAATACAGGCTCCTTCGTTGGCGCAATTGCAGTCGGCGACCTCGTCAAGTCAACACTGGGCCCCAAGGGCATGGACAAGATTCTTCAATCAGCAAGCACAGGCACAGTCATGGTTACAAATGATGGCGCCACGATCCTCAAGAGCATAGCACTCGACAACGCCGCCGCAAAAGTCCTGGTCAACATCTCAAAAGTTCAGGACGACGAAGTGGGAGACGGAACTACCAGTGTGGCCGTTTTGGCCGCCGAGCTGTTAAGAGAGGCCGAGAAGCTCGTCGACCAGAAGATTCACCCGCAGACGATTATCGAGGGTTACCGGATAGCGAGCGCAGCCGCACTGAAGGCGCTCGAGGAGCTTTCCGTGGACAACAGCAAGGACCAGGAGAAGTTCCGTCACGACCTCGTTTGCATCGCAAGGACAACCCTTAGCTCAAAGGTTTTGAGCCAGGACCGCGAATACTTTGCCAACCTGGCCACTGACGCCGTCCTACGTATGCGCGGTGCCACCGACCTTACCAACATTCAGATCATCAAGAAGGCTGGCGGCAAGCTTTCAGACTCATACCTCGACCCTGGCTTCATTCTTGACAAAAAGTTCGGTGTGAACCAGCCTAAGCGCGTGGAGAACGCAAAAATCATGGTTGCGAACACCAGCATGGACACAGACAAGGTGAAGATCTTCGGTGCGAGAGTGAAGGTTGAGGGCACCGGCAAGCTCGCTGAGCTGGAGAAGGCGGAGCGTGAGAAGATGAAGGCCAAGGTTGAGCGCATCAAGGGTCATGGCATCAACTGCTTCGTCAACAGACAACTCATCTACAACTGGCCCGAGCAGCTTTTCTCGGATGCTGGCATTGCATCGATCGAGCACGCCGACTTCGACGGCGTGGAGCGTCTTGCGCTTGTGACTGGCGCTGAGATCACCAGCACTTTCGACCACCCTGAGCACGTCAAGCTTGGCCACTGCGATGTTATCGAGGAGGTCATCATTGGCGAGGACAGCCTCATCCGCTTCTCTGGCGTCGCAGCAGGCAGGGCTTGCACCGTTGTCCTTCGTGGTGCCACTGAGCAGCTTCTCGACGAGGCCGAGCGTTCTCTTCACGACGCTCTCGCGGTCCTCTCGCAGACTGTTGCCAACCCCCGCACAACTCTTGGTGGTGGTTCCGCAGAGATGAACATGGCAAAGGCCGTCGACCAAGCCGCACAAAACGTGGCTGGCAAGAAGGCACTCGCCGTGGACGCCTTCTCCAAGGCTCTCCGCCAGCTTCCCACCATCTTGGCCGACAACGCTGGTCTCGACTCATCAGACCTCGTCGCACGCCTGCGCAAGGCCGTCTACGCCGGTATGAGCAGCTCAGGACTCGACTTGATGACCCCTGGCGGTGCCGTGGCTGATATGCGCGAGCTCGGCGTCGTGGAGAGCTACAAGCTCAAGCGCGCAGTCGTCAACTCCGCCTCCGAGGCCGCCGAGCTTCTGCTGCGTGTTGACAACATCATCCGCGCCGCGCCAAGGCAAAGAGAGCGTATGTAGAAAACCATTGAGCAGCATGATACATGAGCATAGATGAGCATGACGAAAAGCATGTATTTTCCACAATCATGACATAAGCGAGATCCACACCTAATTGTACCAGATTTCACAAGGGTCCAATGGTTAAGTGTGCATCACGAGAATTTGTGGCGAAGCGAGATGCAGTAAGCGCTATCCCTACTTGTATCAATGTACTTGTCATATCGTACGATATTGTTTGAACTACTCTGGTTTCTAGGTACTTTTGATTCTCGTTCTTTGTCGTTGATATTTGGCGGACTGTTTGTTTCCCAAGACCGCAGCATCGAATACTAGGTTCGCATAAGGCTATGGCCGAGACCGCCAATGATAACTTTCGGATCCTGATCACCGGCGGTAGCGGGTTTCTCGGTCGGAGTCTCGCGCTGCAACTAGCAAACAGATATCCTCGATGGAAGATCGATGCGCTTGATGTACTGTATCCGGATGAACATTTAGATCAACGGCTCGACAAGTTCATACACGCCGACATCCGTTACAAGGAAAGCGTCGATGCCGCATTCGATAATTATCATCCAGATCTGGTTGTTCACACTGCCGGCATCGTTCCAGGGAGGCAGTTTCGCTACAGTACGAAGGACGAAGACTGGGAACGCGTCAGACGTGTCAACCTAGATGGCACGAAAAACGTCTTGCACGCCACCATGGCTTCTGGATGCACGCGGTTCATTTACACATCCAGCGTAACAGCCATCATCGACGATCTCGACCACGACTACCACAACATGGACGAATCAACCCCAACAGGCCTCGCAACCCTCCACTACGGCCGCTCCAAAGGCCTAGCAGAAGCCTTCGTCCTCTCGCCCACGCACGCCGAAAAAGGTCTCAAAGCCTGCGCCCTCCGGCCCTGCACCATCATCGGCCCCGACGACACCCAAGTGATAAGTCTCATCCACGACCTGATCGCCAAAAACGAAACTTCTTTCGTCATCGGCGACGGCAACAACTTGTACGACTGGATGTACATCGACAACGCCGTGCACGCGCACATCCTAGCAATACAAAACCTCCTCCCTCCCGGCCCGCAGACCGCCGCGGGACACGCGTTCTTCATCACGAACCAGGAACCGGCGTATTTCTGGGACTTCTTGGCGTTTGTTTGGGCGCAGTTTGGGCATGTGCCTAGGTATAGGATCTATGTGCCGACGGCGTTGGCGGTTGTTATTGCGGCGCTGCTGGAGTTTGTGACGTGGGTGACGGGGACGCCGGCGACGCTGCATCGGGGGAGTGTGAAGGATGCGGTCAGGGTGCATTATGCGGATAATGGGAAGGCGATTGGGGTTTTAGGGTACAGGCCTGTTGTGACGTTGGCGGAGGGGGTGAGGAGGAGTTGCGAGGGGTATAAGAGGCAGCTTGCGGCTAGAGCGAAGAGGGATGCTGGGAAGGCTGATGGGGTGTGTGGTTGATGGCGCGAGAGGACTTTCGAGTCTGATATTCGGATCCATTGAGGAGATTCTGACCGATGCAGGCACGATGAACGCGAGCACATCCAGTGGCTTGACAGCCACGCATTCTCATGCGACTGCAACCCAGCGATCGCTCCATCAATACTGCAAGCCCGATCGACATCACACCACGTCTTCCATGAATCTTCCAGGATATCATCTCCAAATATGCATGTGGTCGAGGTGACGACTTGAAGACCCTTTCCAAGGAATACTTGGGATTTCCAACAAACAGTACAGCCGAGGACGCGAAGGATCGAGTTACAGACTACGAGCTTCTCCTAGCCTCAACGTGGAGGCATGGGCTGCTATCAAAGCGATTCTTAAAAGCGGCTGCGAAGACTTGTCCACGAAACGCTTGAGAGTTCAATCCAAATTACGCGGGTCCGACATCTTCACTACCTCAGAGGGAATTCTTGACGCTGGACAACAAACAACTCTACGGATTTGGAGGCCTCCAGGTGGTCAATAACGAGAATCCAGGGACGATAGCATGCCAGCATCTGCTGTAGCTGCCCGATACCTCTCTCCTTGACGCTTTGCGTACGCACAGCAGGTGGGCTGTGGAAGAAGCCCCGATACAAAGCCATGAATCAGTTGTAGCTTGCATATTCATCTCATTTCATTCAAGACTTTTTCCATAGGTATCATGCCTTTTTGCCCTTTCTATTCCCATCCATTTTTGTATGCCCCAAATCTACAAGTCAGCGCCCTGCTGCGCCATCTTCAACGCACCCTCGAAAGTGGCGTTGCCACCAATGAAACCACTGGCGTGCACAAAAATCGAGCCAGGGATGCCAGAAACCTTGCTGAGATCCTCATCTCTCACACCCCTCCAAGCCTCGGGCAAACCCTTGCGGTTCTCAAAGCTACCGGGCTCGAGCGACACTGCGCGAATGCGCCACTTGCTGTCTGCCTCGCCACTCTCGGCGAAGAGAGCATAGAGTACAGAACCCTTGGCATTGTTCTCCTCTTCCAGGTTGTAGAGGTGCTCCATCCAGGGCACGCCCTCGGGGCGGTGGGGGATGACGATAATGCGACCTTGGGCGTCGTACTGAGTGCGGTCGGCGAAGGCTTGCTTGACGACCTCGCGCGCGGGCAGCCATGAGTTGTGCTTGTCGAGGAGCTCAGAGACGAACTGCTCGCCGACGAAGTGGCTGGCCTTGAGGAAGCGGGTGTCCTCCTCGTCTTGAGACTTTTGCTTGGGCTCGGCGGCGGCGTCGGCGCTGACGCTGGCTTTGGCGGCATCGCGGGGTGCGGTGGTAGCGTAGTTGAAGCGGTTGACGACGCCGGCCATGCTGAAGCCCTTCTCGGAGAAACGCTTCTCGATGCCAGCGCTGCGGAGGGCGGCAGGGTCGTAGACGGGAATGCCGTTGTCATTGGCGTCAAAGGCCTCGATGAAGTCGGCGTAGAGCTTGTTGTAGAGAAGGTCGTTGTTGGCGTCGGAGGCTGACAGGCCGGTGACAGCCTCAATGATCTGCTTGCCATAGTGCATCCAGACGAGGCCGGCACTGCTCAGCTTGGTTGCGCTGCCGGGGAAGACAGCATTGAACTCGCGCTGGTGGTGATCGTAGCGCTTTGCATCGTGGTCGTGGACGCCGCCGACGTCGCAGACAATGTCGCAGGTCTTGAGAACTTCGGCATCACGGGTGCGGATGAGGGAGCTGTTGGTGTACTGGGGGAGGAGACGGAGGAGGTAGACGGCGAGAGCCTCGTCGGCGTGGAAGTGGCCGTTGTGAGTGCCAATGACGGGAGAGGCTGACATCTTGACGCGCTTGGCCTCTGGCTCGGACATGTGGTGGCGAAGGAAGATGGAGGGGAGGAGGAGGAGGGGTCGGTGGGTGTCGAGTGGTTGGAAGGGTCTCGGTGTAGTGAAGCAAAGTCTGGTCTGTTTGGGCAGCAGGGTGGTGGAAATTCTCGAGCGCGCAATGTTAATGGCCGGCCTCATGTATGTATATGTATGTAAGAGGTATCCACTCTTTTGCGAGCAGCACACTAGACTAGAGCAAGAGCAGCGCGTTCAAAGGCTTTGATTTTGATCTAACAGCTTTACGCGCAGCACGCGAGCTGTTGCAAGACGAAAGTTAAAAGATAAATATCCGGCGGCCTGAGGCGCCGTCACCAGCACAGCACCAGCGGGGTCAGCCATTCGCTGCAGCGGTTATTCGCTGCAGCACTTGCTTGTCTTGTGCACACGCCGCACACCTGCACGCCTCCGCAAGTTGGTTGGTGGCTTGAGCTTGAACGCCGGGTGGATCTTCCGCGAGCGGTACGCGAGCGATCGGTTGGGTTGCGATGGTTCCTATGCCCAACTACCCTGACCCGAGAGACACCGCCCTGCCGCTTCCGGTGCCAACACCTTCCGACGGCACCATGGCGCCGTCAAGAGACGACGACGACCAGCCTCGCCGACGTCGTAAGGAGTACGATCGTGAAGGCGGCCGCGAGCGAGACCGAGACAGTACCACCACTCGCGACAAACACCGCTCCCACAAATCACCTTCGTCCACCACTAGCAGCGGCAAGAAGAGCAAGCGTCGCACTGCGAGCAAGGAACGCGAGCGCTCAGAACGTCACAAGGAGAGGGACAAGGAAAAGGAAAAGGAAAAGGACAGAGACTACGCCAAGAGCACCGATTCACTCAAGTCGACCAGTTCCAGGCGAGTGAAGATGTCTGTCCCCGAGATGGACCGACGGAGTATGGCCGATTCGGATGCACGATCTCGGACGTCTTATCCCAACTTCAGCAAGCAACACAGTCGGGAGGCTGTCCACAGCAAAGAGGACATCAGCAAATCACACGTTTCCGAGGCCACCGATCTGGACGCTGAAAAAGAGAAGCGAAGACGCTCAGAGCCGGCAAACAGTCGTACACCACCCAGCCCACCTCTAACCAATGATGAGCCGGACGTCAGACGATCAGGCAGCGGGGCGAGCATGCGGAACGCTGCAGATCGAGCGAAAGCGGATGTCCGCTCTGGAAGGAAGGGCAGTGAAAGCGATTCGAAGACGGATAGTGTCAAGAACGCAAAGTCGGGGCCAAACCTACGGAAAGACGCACGTTACCAAGACAGTGAGGTTTCGAGCATGCCAGGTGCATTCCCTGATGAGAGTGAGCGGAAGTCTACGCCAACTAGCAGTTATCGCCAGACTGTATCTACTGGAGGCTCACAGCCGGCCTCGGTCCTAACCCAGAACACTGAAGCAACGGAAGACTCGGACGCCACATCTATTGCACCTGATCGCAAGACTGGACGCACACCAAATGTTGTGCCTATCCGGAACTCGCCGCCGCGGACGTCTGACTCACAACCCAGGACACCCACCCACGAGGATGCATACTACACTCAGAATGGAAAGACACCGGTCATAGACGTTGGCAGCAACTATGGGTCAGTACAGTCTATGGAGTCCGGCAGAACGCCCACCGGATATGCTGGCATGCCGCCACCTCCACCGCCACCTCCAATGACTGCACCTTCACAGGTACCGAGAGTGGACTACTTGCTCAAGAACGGTGGTCTGCCTTACATGATTTCGAAGAAGCTTGTTGGCGAATCAAATCGACCGCAGCAATACGCGACTTACCAGTCACCAGCTATGTATCAGGCAGCGCCGCTCGAGGACTACCAAAAGGTCTTCGCACCTTTATACAAGCGTCTGGACGACTTTCTACATGTGATGCGGCGCAATGGGTCGATCGCGGTAGCCACTGGCTATCGTTCGGTTGCCAGGCGCTTACTAGACAAGCTATCGCAGATTTTCGCTCGTGACATCTCTGGGGTGCGGTGCGATTGTGTGACTTGTAAGACCATGCCACAGCCCTACATATCTGATGAAGAAGACTCCGGCCTGAGCTGGGGCGAAATCCTTGAATTCGTCTCTGGTCGCCGTGAGCTTCCACCATGGCCGCCATTCGCCATAGAGCCCGACGATGGTGGCCTTGGCATATCTGGTACCGCAGAGGCACCAATGCAAAAGATTGACATCGATGTTCCTGACGAATATCGCGATCACTACAAAAGACAGAACCAGAAAACGAAATTGGCTGTGCAAAGCTGGCTTTCGCAGCAGCCAGAACTGCCTACTGGTCCACCTGAAGAGGCAGATGAAGATACCCTTATGTTTGCAATGATGACGAGACTTGATACACGGCAGCGAAATTTGTTCATTGCCCTTATGCATGGACAGAACACCATATCCGACTCACGTGCACCGACACCTGCTGAGCGGCCCGCCACTCCTTCCACTGCATTGAAGCGAGCGAGACGTGCGTTGCAGAGACTTTACCGCTTGGAACGCCCACCCAGAGATTGCGAGTGTGCGATGTACCTACTTCACAACGCGGAGCTGCACGGAATGCTTGCCACCTTGGCAGAAGTGAATGAGCAAGAATGGGAGATTCTCATCTCTGGCCGCTTCGACGGCTTCCTCTGGTCTGGCGCTGAGAACTCATCGTTCCCACCTTCAGCCTCGCAGTATGGCGCCTCCATGTCTCGCGGTCCATCTCGCAACCAGACTGGAACGCCACTGAGTCGCAACGGTACTCCTTTCAGTGGCATGAGCGGCATGCCTCCCTCCCGTGGCACGACCCCCTTCTCTCCTCTGCGCAACGTCATGTCACCTGACAGCGCTGCTGGGCGCAGGGACATCCCTCCGTCTCGCGGTTCCACGCCCGGGCTGATGGGAATGGGCTTGGCCTCCCCCGCTCCAGTCCAGCTTGATGAAGACACCGAGATCGCAGTCTTGAGTGAGATCGAGCGAAACCTCTACACCGACATGGAGCGTCTCGAAGACGCCTTCGAGCTTCTACACGGCCGCGCCGAGCTCGTTCGCCAGATGGTGCGCGAACGCAACGCCGGTCTGTCAATGCAGGCTCAAATGCGCAGAGGCAACATGGACCCCGGTGTGAGGCTCGGAACTCCTGCGAGCGGTTTCACGAACTTTGAAGATGAAGACGACGATGGCATGCCAGACGACATGGCCAGTCTGGCGCCGGACGACAGTGCTAGCCAGATCAGCTTCAACCGCCGCGTGCGCAAGAGGAAAGAAAGGCGGACGCCGGCGCCGGTGCAGGAGGAAGACGAGGATGACATTGTGGCTTATGAGAGCCGGAAGGGCGGCAGGAGGAGTGTACCCAGAAGGTAGACAGATGCTGCTGATGATGGAGAAGGGATTGACGAACGAACGGCATGTGCTTGTACGGAATTTACACTGGCACCTTTTTTTGACGAGCAGCACGAATCAAGATTGCTGTTTTTTTTTTAACGACATGGTTATGACTGGGCATACATAAGTGAACGAATAAAGCTTTTCTCTTTGTTGGGCTTGCGAATTGCTCTTCCGGTTTACTCTCGCTTGCCATGAGGATATGATAACCTCGGCCTTTTTTCCATCACGTACCAGAGAATGTGTCGCGGCGCATTTGCTTGTTCGGATCCGTGGCTTCGTCTGCAGCACTTCGCTTCCTCGAATGCGCTACTCGGTCTCAATGATGACCTTCGCCCGTTTCATCACGTACTAGAGAATGTGTCGCGGCGCATTTGCTTGTTCGGATCGGTGGCTTCGTCTGCAGCACTTCGCTTCCTCGTGCCTGTAGCTTGGTCTCTACTATCACCGTCACCGGTGGAGTCCAATCTTGTCGGGCCAGTCAGGAAAGGAGGCAGGGGGTTGTTGGAGGGTAGGCTTCCTGGAAACTGCTGGTCGGGCCGCTGCTGAATGGGATGTCGCTCGGCGGCGTAGGCTAAGGCATCGAGCCCTCGGAGGAATTCTGGAAGCGTTGGGAGTTGGGGTCGCTCGGTTTGAGGTTGCTCGGTTTGAGGTTGCTCGGTTTGAGGTTGCTCGGTTTGAGGTTGCTCGGTTTGAGGTTGCTGAGTTTGGGATTGCTGAGTTTGAGGGTGCTGGATTTGAGGTCGCTCTGTTCGAGGGTGCTCGGGTTGAGGATGCTGCTCTCGAAGTCGTTGCGTTTGATGTTGCAGCTCGATTCGATGCTGCTGCTCGATGTCAAGTTGCCGCTCGACTCGTCGTATCTGCTCTTCACGTTGTTGTGTTTGTTTTTGCTGCTCTTGAAGTTGTAGCGTTTTTCGCTGCTGCTCTTCACGGTGCTGCTCTCGAAGTTTCAGCTCGATGTGACGTTGCTGCTCGATTTGACGGCGCAGCTCTTGAATCTCCTGCGTTTGACGTTGACGCTCTAGTTGCAGCACGTGAAGTTGATGGAGTTCAGGTTGGTCTCTCGAAGCTCGCTGAGGGAAAGGATCCTGATGGATGGATGGCGGAATCAGAGGTTGATGTTGAGAATGTCTTTGTTGGGGAGGGCGCTGTTGGGAATGTTGCAATTCTGAAGTGTCATGCAGAAATGAGCGCTCCTGAGTCTGCTGGTTGGTCTGAGGTTCTGACAATTGTCTCCGAGATAGAGCCTCTATTGCCAGCTTTTCAGCCTCTACGTTGGATTGGCGCGGCACGAGATACTACATGACGTCCACGCCATATCGCGAAAGGAGATCGATCTCTTTCAAGAGTTTGAAGAGGAGAGCGCCATTTAGCAGCGGCGCTCCACTGCTGTTTCCATAAAAGCTATCGGCTTCCACGTGCCAACCTCGTCTATACTTGCAGAGGCACTCGAGGTACATTGAGTCGGTTATCATAATCAACTTGAAGATCCAGTTGTTCCGATGGCGTTCCAAGCGCGGAGTGGTCCAGCCAACTGGCCAGAGGTCGTCCAAGTGAATTCCTCCGTTGGCACGAACTATCTCCTCTCTCCTTGGGCCAACAGTCCTGCGAATGTGATGCACAGCGGCGCCAGCAGCCACAATCTCTGCTGTCTGCTTGGTAGGACTGTGAGTGCTTGCCATGCTGCTGAGGTTGTATGACGATCCGGGCCCAAAGTAGACTCCGAAAGAAGATTGGCCTGGGGGAGCACCATCTTCAGAGCATGCACCATACACGCCGACCACCATTGACCGTCTTGACTGCCAGCTATCCGCGTGGAATAGAGTGTTATGTGAAGGATGTTTTTCGGCTGACCTGAGGCCTTCAAACCCTTCAAGCCAAGTAGTCTCACAGGCTGCACAGTAGGTACACGGAAGAGCGGCAGGCGTCAGGGGAATCGGCGGATTCCTGCTTTCTGCGGCTCTGCGGAAGAGCTCGTTGTGTCCCAGAAGCTGCTCATCGTGCTGTGGCTTGTAGCGAGACCTCTCCGGAAGGGCAAGGTATTTGAGGGCTTTGTGGCCGTACAAATCGGTGTCCGTAGGAGCGCCTCCGGCCATCGCTTTTCATGAGCGTGGCGAGGTGGGTGAAAGTGAAGGAGTAGGAATTCATACAGTGTCTATGTTGAAATCAATATGTTAGAATGAGATACATATACATGTAGTCATAGTCCAAAGGTGAGAAATGAGTGAGGGAAGGAAGTGATGCCGTTTATGTATGCCTCAGGCAGCCGCGGCCCGTGCTTCATACAGCTCGTCTCACGCATCGTCACTCAGTGCTGCCTCTCGCGCTGGAAGCTCTCAGGCCGGCCAGCAATCACCGACAACCATCCACCACAACACATCACGACCACCAATCTCGCACAACAATCCCGAACAACCCAACTTACGCTACAGCAACTTTCATCTTTCGACAACACCCACTCCATTCCTCACCCAGGCCACGATGGCCTCGCTCATGCGCTCTGGCATGCCCTCCTCAGAACCCGGCTACTCTTTCGCCCAAGCACCGCACACCGCAGCAGGCGGGCCCAGACAACATGGCTTCTACCCGTGAGTTGCTTACGCTTGCAATGGTATCTTCTACAGCACCAGCTAACCTCCCGTAACAGCTACACAGACAACGGCGGCACCACACTCGGCATCACAGGCGCCGACTTCGCCATCCTAGCAGGCGACACTCGCAGCACCAGCGGCTACAACATCAACTCGCGCTACACCCCCAAACTCTTCCGCATCGGCGGTACCGGTAGTGACAACGAGGGTGCCAAGATCGTCCTCTCCGTCGTTGGCTTCGCCGCTGATGGCAACGCGCTCAAGGAGCGCCTCGACACTGTCGTCAAGATGTACAAGTACCAGCACAACAAGGAGATGAGTGTACACGCCTGTGCACAGCGCCTCAGCCACATCCTGTACAACAAGCGCTTCTTCCCCTACTACGTGCACGCCATCCTTGGTGGCCTGGACGAGAACGGCGTGGGTGCGCTCTACTCCTACGACCCCGTGGGTAGCTACGAGCGCGAGTCTTGCCGTGCTGCCGGTGCCGCGAGCAGTCTCATCACTCCCTTCCTGGACAACCAGGTCAACTTCAAGAACCAGTACGACCCTGATTCAGGCCCAGGTCTGGAGAAGGTGATGAAGGCGCCCGTGTTGCTAGACAGGCAGACTGTGGAGAACCTGGTGTCAGACTCCTTCTCAAGCGCGGCAGAGAGGCATATTGAGGTTGGTGATGGCCTGCAGATGTTCGTCATCACAAAGGACGGCATTGAGGAGAAGTACACGGAATTGAAGAAGGATTAGAAGACTTTTGTGGAATATGAGCTGGCGTGTATGATATGAGGCATAGTGCATAGCTCGGGAATACCTGGCAATGCTCAGGAGACGCGGATACACGCATGAAATACCGAACACTACACATTTTCAAATGCCTCTCAACGATGCTTTCAAGGCCCTGGCTGGGACGTTGTGCTTGCTTTTCGTTCGCTTCTACCAAGGGATCATCTTGCATTCTTTATTGAAATTCGGTGGCCCCGTCAGTGTTTCCATGGATGCTTTTTATGATGCTCAATAAATGCACGCGGCCTGGACTGTTCTTTCTGCCTACGACGAGCACGTGTATTATGCAGGTTCGCTACCCAAACTGCCACAATCAGTGCGAAGCACGTGCGATAATAGCAAACATATACTAGTAGATCCGTTTTGTATATCGTCATTAACTACATCAATGCATATGCCAGCTCAAATTCCAAAAGCCTCGCAAACGCGATCAACTTCCTCCCTCGTGCCGCAAACCAGACCTCCACGCTCATCCTCATCCAGAATGCTAGTCTCAAGCACGTCCTTGCCGGTCGCGGGATCGACAGCCCTTCCGCCAGCACACTCCACAATCAAAGCCAAAGGTGCCAACTCGTACAGCCTCCTAAGCTTGGCCTTGCTCACCTCAGTGACTGGCGAGATGTACACGCCATGGCCCTTGACCAGCGCGTGCACAACATCAGGCACCAGACCGCCGGAGTACCGCAGCGTGTACTTCTCCGAAATGTACTTTGAGATCAATGCACAGTAGCGTTCGTCCTCGGCAGCAGCCCGCAGATTGGCAGGCGCAAAGTACCGAGTCTTGAATGGCGAAGAGGCAAATTTCACGTCTGGGCGGACAATCTCGCATGAAGTGGCCGAGAGGCCGATTTCGAAGCATACGGAGACGCCATCCAGACGCCAGGCAACAACAGCAGTAGTTCGTGGGCCGAAGACTCCGAGGATGGAAGCGATCTGTTTCTTTGCTGGTGACTGGTTAAGAGCAGAGCTGCCTTCCCAAATGCCAATGATTGTGCCGACGGTCCAGTTAGGGGCGATGATCGAGCTGCCGTCCAAGGGATCGAAAGCTACTGTGTACTCCTCTCCAGAGTCATTGGGCACTTTGTCAGAAGTCGTCGAGACTTCTTTGGGGTCTTCCTCGCTGCTAGCTGTGACTACAGCAGGGCAAGCGGCGAGAGCTTCGCGAATGACATTCTCGGCTTGCACGTCGACGTTGAGCTGGTCGTCTCCGAAAGCGTTGGCCGTACCGGCTTGAGATATCGTCTGGCTGGAGCGTAGAGTTTCGGCGACTTTTTGGATGCTTTGGAGGAGCGATGGGATGACTGAAGTGCTGAGAGAAGGGTTGGATTTGACTGGCAAGAGGTCCTGCAGTGTTTTATAGATTTGCTGTGTCTGGTCGGCCATGATTGAGGTTTTCCTTTAGTCTTTTGAAGATTGGATGATATAAGCAACGAAGTGATGTTCTATTGAGTGCTCACACTTCTAGTAAAGATGTGGACATCGCGAAGCAGACCTGAACTCAGAGATGTGGGGCGCAACGACATCACCTCAACGGCACGTACTCGGCGGTTTGTAGACTTCTTTTCATCAGACTCGCTCAACTCGCAATCGCACAATGCCGTACGAACGTTCCAGGTCGTTGTGAAGACAATTTGAGAATACGTACAAAGCCCGAAATCATTCTCACTGGCTCAGCGTTTGATAAGTATTCACGCTGAGAGAAAGTAAACCCGTGAGAAGAATACAACGCCCGATACGATATGCTAGTTTCTATGGCCCCATGTTGTCTCTTATGGCTATCTATCTCTATGCATGTACAAGTCACGGGCTTGATGCTACAAGTTCCCCTTTAATGGCCATGGAGACCTTGATCACTGTCAGCTAAAATTTCGTGTTACCGCTTGTTGCTTGACGATCATAAGTCCCATGGAGGTCCAAACGAAAGATGCCGGCGTCATGATATATGCAATATCGCATCGTCATTGATGCCACGCCAGTAGCCCAATGCGTTACAGTCGTACAGGCATCCAAGATTGTGGTGATCTGCCCTGTATCCTTGTGGTAGAATAGAATTTCAGAAGGAGGCTACAGCCTAGAGGTTGTGTAGCGATGGTGTTGCTCGGAGGACGTGGTGACTTTCAATCGTGGTACTCTGATGTGGCAGATCAGAAGCAATTGTTGCCTCTGAGTGAGCTTTTTGTGAGTATCAAGACGTAATGATGAGCTGATGACAGATAAGTGTGTCGGCCATTGAGGCATAGCAAAAGCCAACGATGTGTTCGTATATGCGTAAGATCGAGATACTGTTCACACTTCATTGCCGTACTCCTTCTTCCAGGCGTTGATCATCTCGGTAGACGTGGCCGCTCCGCCGCAAACAACGATGACCGCGACATCTTCCGGTTTAACAGGTCTGCCCAGGGCTTTCTTGAGCCTATTTCCATAGCACAGCGCCAGATTGACACCGCAAGCAGGTTCGACGAGCATGTTCTCGGTGTCAGCAAAACGCCAGCACCCCATCGCGGCTTCGGCATCGCTGAGCACCATATTCCTCACTTTGCCGGTTCTCCGTCCCTCGGACGCAAGCTCGTACGTGCGGGAGCTCACTCTGACTGCGCCTAGTGATGTCGCAATTGACGTAATGCCAGGCATTGTTGCCCATTCGTCTTTGTCCAATGCGGTTGCCAGCGAATCTGCTCCGCGAGTCTCCATGGCCACCACTTGTGTCTTGTCCCATCTTGTTCCACATCTGGCAATGCCATCCATGATACCGTTGAACAGACCTCCGCCCCCAACGGAGCATACCAAGACATCTGGAGCTTCCTCCCCAGCTTGTGCCATCTGCTGATCAACCTCATCCACCAAGCTCGAGTGTCCTTCCCAGACGTCTGGATCGTCATAAGGATGGCAGTACACCGGCTCTTCTCCTCTACTCCTTGCCTCAGCCATCACGACCTCTTTGAGGTATCTGTCCGCCTCTTTGAAGTGTGCTCCGTGCTGCACTACGTCCGTAGCGCCCATGACTTTGATCTTCTCGATCATGTGTGCCTTGGTGCTCATAGGCACCACGACAGTGCTGGGCCGTCCAACGAAATTGGCAGCCGTTACGCATGCCAGACCTGCGTTTCCACCGGAAGAGCAGTAGAAGTGTGTCTTGGATGGATCGGAAGCTTTCAGCAGGGCTTTGAGGACCTGGTTGCCTAGGCCTCGAGACTTGAAGGAGCCGGAAGGTTGGAGGTTCTCGAGTTTGAGGAAGATTCTACTTCATGGTGTGAGATATCTCGGATAAAACCCTCAGCTTGAGTTGACCTACCATCCGGCTTCTTTAGACAGCTTTGTGGATTCAATGAGAGGGGTCTGCCTCCAAGGCTTCTTATCGCCGGTAGGGTGAGATGCTGCTGGGGGAGGGTTGGCGTCGGTGACCATGTTGTCTGTGAATAGAAAGAGGTATGACTAGGCGTCTTGGATGTGTGAATGAACGTGTATGAGAGGCGACATGACTGGACAGATACAATCGTATATATGTATTCAATGTATACGCCCTGCTGACGTAAACTACATTGATCTCTGAAGCGTGTTAGTGTTGGCGCTAATGCAGGCACCTCGGCTAAATATGGTGCCGCTGCTGAACATCTCGTGGCTAGACCACCTACTTTCTGTCCTTCAATTGGATCGAGATACAATTCGCATCTCGACCTTGGGCACTCGTATACACACAACCAAAAACGAACATGAATATCATGTTTAGAGAGTCACCGATTAGGTATTTGGCTGGTGAATTCGCTTTCGTTGAGGGTGCAATCCGTCCCTACTACCGGAAGGATATATATCCCTGCACGAACTACCTCCTAGAATCTATTTACGCGAGCTGAGGCTGCGCGATGTCGATCAACCGTGCGTAGATTATGAAAAGGGTCCAAGGGTCTCATTTCGAGTTGGAGGATCTGAGTAGTGGCCTTGGGCGAAATCTCCTGTAACTTGGGTGCCGTACTGACTCTTTGACATCTTTGGCCAATCTCAGCATGCCGCTACGGTATAGAACTAGCGATCTAGAGCAGCTCTTGTCCGATGCAAGATGCATTGTGCGTTTGCACGATCCTAGTACATCGCACATTCCAACACTTGCAGTATCCTGCCTTTTGTCATAACCAGGCAACGTCGGCTTGGGAGATCTAGTGATTCTGGCTTCTGAAGTGGTACAAATCGCGCTTTCAAAGCGCAGATCTTGCCTCAACCACGCTTCTCAAACCAGTCAATCCAATCCACACAGCCTCTTCTGTCCTAATAGTCCGGCTTCCCTGTCCGGGAACAAGGTTGACCCAACGGTCGAACAAATCTTTGACTTCTGTGACGCCAGCGTTTTTAAGTTCGCGGTCCGCAGATAGAGCAGCTTCCAGACCAGACACGCCGCCAAAGACAAGCACGAGATGCTTCCAGCTTGGTTCAATGTATGACGGGTTCCCATTCTCCAGCAATGTCGATAGGGTAGTGCCACGCTCGCTCGTGCCGACGCTCATATCATATCCGCCATCGAACGGACACTCTGTGAAAACAGCACCAAGAGAAGACGCCTGTCGGACACTGTAGCCCCAGTAATAGCCAGCTTCCTCGCGGGGCGTATCTGGGGCCACAGCCTCGCCCTCGCCGTTCTCGTCTTCTGGTACTCGTACCGTGAGTCGCGTCTGTGGCTCCAGTTCCAGGCGTACTGCGACTTGTTTTGCCAATCCACAATCGAGCAATGTAGCTGCTTGGCCGTTGATTTGAGTAGCACCAACGCTGACACCTTCGCGGAAAGGACACCATTCGTTGCTCCGAAGGTGATGCGGCATGTCTAGACTTGGAAGTGCGCCAGCGGTACGAAGATCCGGGTGCATAGGGAACAGCGCTTTCCTTAGATGTGGTGGAGTCTCGAGGTAGCTGAGAACATGGTAGAGGAAGAAGTTGGGATCGGAGTATGCTGTGTATCCGTCTCGCTCGGGTGCTCTAATTGGTGCTTGGCCATCGTCGAACACAATGACTTCGTCGACGCAAAAGACTGCGCACGCGCGAGCAATTTGGCCGACGAGCGCGTTCTTCATATCATGTGTTGAGCAGCTGTTTTGCTGTTAGTTATGTTCTGAATTCCATGTATTCGTAGATTGCCTAAAATTCTGTCGATGCCGGGTCGCTGCTGATGATGAATTTTTGCCGCAAGACTTGAATCGATTATAATAACTCTGACTTACTTCGCAACAATACTGCCTGGCAAGGCCAAGCTCAGAGTGTGTTTCCTGCCATTCGTTGGCTTGAAGATCGCAGACGGTCTCGAGGTATCGACAGCCTCTGTCGATTGCTTGTTCGCATCACCCGAGTTCAACTTGCGCTTCTGCGAACGGTCAGTAATTGCAACAGACTGGCTTTGACATATATGCCGACCTTGACATGATTTAGTGGTGCCATTTTTGTACAACAGCTTTGTTTCGTGCAATCGTTGTCCAATGGCCGGCAATTCTCGTGAAAGCTTCAGTGGCTTGCAGCGAAGAGAAAGCGCAACGCTTGAGGCTGACGATCCGGGCCGACAAAACTGTCAAAGCACCGATTAGGGTTTGGGGTACTATTCAAGACCTTTGTCCTTGTCACGAAGGAGTGTTACACTCGCATTTTGCTGCAATTGATTGAAAATACCGATCAGATATGTTCAGGTGTAGTCGAGCATGTGGAGGTTTTTTTTTTTTTTTGCTGTTCGAAATCTCGTATGGAAGCTTGCAAAGACACCAAGCGCAGTAAATCCGCATGGCTGCTTCCAGGCTTGAACTTTGACCAAGGCATGCAGTCCACTTCGATCAGATAATCACATGCAGCCTCAACAACCGAACATACAAGAAGCGTCAATATTCTAACACATGCATAACTGAGATCCATGGCCACCACGGAAGAGTAAACTCGTTGTCACCGCGTAACGTAATGTCTACCTCATATGACGAGCACATATAGAAGCGATCGATGAGTCCTACATTTGAAAGTCTGATTAATGGGTACCAGACAGCGCGGTACATACCTCACCGCCTGCTGCTACTGCTGCAACTCCAACGTCTGCTACCTCCTAGCACGTACCGTGGGGCGTTAACTCAACAAAAAAGTTGGCACTGCGGATTTCTATATGTGATTGAACAAGTCTTATGAGGTGTTTCATGGCCCAGACAGTTGGTACCCAAACCAGGCCTCAATGGGGGAAGCTTTGCTCGTGCACTGTGGCACACACGCTACACTGATGAGATAAAACATGCTGCTAACTTTTCGTATTTGAAGGCACGTGAGATCAGAACGATAAAAAATGTTGAAGTTGAAGTTGTACCATGATTCATAAAAAGGTCATCTAGCTCATGCTTTTGGTTGCTAATGATACATTGTCCCCGTGATAGTCAATGCCGAACGCCGTCGTCATCATCACCCTGATGCTTGTTGCCGCCCCTGTGGCTCCCATCCTGTAACGCCGTGTAAGTCGAGCTTCTGGTATTCGCTCCCGCAGCTGAACCCGCTGTCGTCTGAGACTTCATCTGTGATGACCGCCGTGTGAGCGCTGTTTGAGCGCCCTCATTACGCGTTGCCACGCCCGTCGCTGCTTTAAGCTGCGCCAGCGGCGTGGTCGACCGCGAAAGAGACGGCGTCATCG
>Ga0265797_10001125_pt1 | contig 47829 bp, 44 predicted proteins | sample P2T30metagenome_FD_192433 | JGI IMG/M metagenome (GOLD analysis project Ga0265797, IMG submission 192433) | Plant litter microbial communities from East Loma Ridge, Irvine, California - P2 T30 | ecosystem: Environmental > Terrestrial > Plant litter > Unclassified | place: USA: California...
CCCCCCCCCCCCCCCCCCCCCCCCCCCCCCCCCCCCCCCCCCCCCCCCCCCCCCCCCCCCCCCCCCCCCCCCCCCCCCCACCCCCCCCCCCCCCCCCCCCGGAAGGATAGTGAGATGTTGATAGGGCTGGAGCAAGTTGATGGGGAAGTTTGGGGGAAAGGATCGGTCTCAAATCTTACTCGTCTGCATTATCGGATCACTGAAATAGCTGTTCATCCAACCCAAGCCGTCCCAGTCCCATCCATAATCCAACCTGTCCAAAAAGTAAAGCGCCAACGCAATGCACAAAGACAAAAGTCCAGATATCCTACACCCGCACAGCGGTTACACTCATGCCTTGCCATCCAGCCCATCCTCAACCGAGAATCTAGCTTGCACAACCCAGCTCTCGCCAAACTTGATGCCCTTGCCTCCACTAATACCAGCGTCCCGCCACGGCTTATTGACGCCAATGTCGACCACCCATATCAGCCACTGAGGATCTCGTCCAGCGCCATTTTGCAGCGCCTTGAGCAGTCCCGTACGTGGCGCACCGAGGCAAACGATGTACTTAGCCCTCACTTCCAGGGGCTCGCCTTCGAGGATGGCTACCTCGCCTGTCGATCCGGCAACACCTGATGGCGTTTCCACCGCGAGGCATGCAGCTCGAGACTTGTTTGCCCAGCCGACAATGCCGAGGACAGTACGTCTGTCTACGTCACCCAGGGCATCGAATTCTTTCTGACGGCCGAGTAGTGCGTCGATGATCAGTTCTGGTGGCGCTTGGAGGCGTTTCAGAGCATCTTCGGTGTCTTGCCACGCTCGGACGGAGCCGCCGAACTTCTTGAACAGCTCGACTTGCCTCCGAACGTCTTTTTCCCAGTCTGCGGGACGCTCAAACCCGAGCAAGGCTACCATGACTTTCGGACCGCGTGCTTGCAGATGTCTCGCAGCAGCCACCGCTCGAGCGCCTCCTCGGTGGTTGCCAGCAAGGACGACAATGACTGGTCGAGCATTGGGATTCTCGCGTGCTAGTCTCCGACCGCCAGGGTTTATCGCTGTCAAGGCAACCTCAGCAATACCGCGGCCAGCGTTCTCTGCGATCATGTCTTCCGTGAGCCCGAATTCGATTTCGGCCGCCTCTTCCACCGCCATCATACCACCAGGCGTGATAGCGTGACATCGGCGATCGTTGCCTAGTAGACGTAGACAGCCGCGAGTGGTGCTTTCAAGAGGTGAATCCGGTGGGGTGGCGATGCGACCTGGCCTTGGGCTGCCGGTAGCGTGCGACGAGGCATATGGCCGATTGATGAACGATCGATTTGAGCGCGGTAGAAGCCCCGAGCCTGTCATCTCCAAATCTCCCTGGACACCACTGCCTTGTCGGGTGGGGGCTCTCTTGACTGACGCGCGTGACATTGCTCGTTTCGAATTGCGCCCGCTGCCGAACTCGGAGTCGTCGTCAGTACTGGTGTTGGTCGTGCTTTTCAGCTTCCGCTCCAGCACGTTCTCGGTTGGATGTAGATTCTTGCCGCCATGTGTACCAGGTCTTGCAATCCGATTGAAACTAACCAGTCGGTCCTCATCCGCTGTTGTGTCCTCATTCCTAATTTGATCGAACACGGTACGCTTGTCGAACTTGGAGAGATTAGCTTGGAAGTCGAATTCAGGCATGTCCTGGACATCTGTTGCTTCTTCGGTAGCCCAGCCGTTTGTAGCATCGAGGGCCTTTTGGCGGCGAGTCTGTTTCTTGTGGGCATTGACGCCCGCAAGGCCAACTCTGCCGCCTATAACCCCTGGTGTCCGTGTCAAAAGCACCTCAGGGTCTTCGAGTATCGGTGTGTTTCTCCAGCCGTTGCCCTTACTATCACCAGTCAGAACTTGCACATCTAGCTTTGTTTGCCATGGATAAAGCACATACCCCTTCCGCACATTCTCCGTGTCCACGCCATTCTTCCTCTCTTGGGCGGCAAGTTCCTTCTTACGAGACTTGCCTCCTCGCCGAGTCCTCTTAGCGCCATCGTCTAGCTTCTGCGTGCTCTGGTCGTCATCCATGGGCCTGCCATTTCTGGTCTTTGTGATGCTAACCCTTCGTACGCTAGGCTGAACCGTCTTTGTCTCACTGTCTGCCTCTTCCGCGTCTGCAATGTCCAGAGATGAGAATGGGCCCTCTAGCGTCGCCGCACTAGGCTTTCTGATGTTTCGGGGCTTTGGGGGGCCAGCAGCAGGAGGCATGGTCTTAGATGCAGTTGCGGTGCGCGCGTTCGGGACTGGCTTGATGGGCGTGGCCGGCGCTTCTTGTGGAGGTGCAGCTGCGAGCTGACTCGATGGAGGAGCCGTGGAGTTGCGCTTTCCCATGCTCAGAATGGCAGGATCCACGAAGGCGGGCTGTTGCACGGGTGCTTGCTGTACGGGCTGCAGCATGGAGCGTTGAGGCGGGTGTTGCTGAACCGGCGGACCAGGATTCGACGGTGCTTGCGGGGCATGGCTAGAAGGATACTGCGAGTACGGCGGAGGGTTGGAACGCGGCGCAGCATGCACAGGAGGAGCTGGCGCAGTGTTGACCTTGATGTCTGCGATCGCGTGCCCTTCAACATGGTACGAGTTCAGACGGTGTCCGGAGGCTGGAAAGAAGACTGCCTACTTTTAGTTCCACTACCAATACACACTCTCCATAGTCATGAACTCACCATCCTGCAGGGTCAGCGTCGACGTTTGCGAGTTCACGGCTGCCACGGTTCCCTGCACCACCGTGTTTGGCGGGTTCTGCAGCGTCACCGCGACCGAAATGCCGATGAGGCCTGACGCCATATTTGCGGAGCAGTGCTGGCGATTATCAAGGGATGTTTGTGTTCTGGCGACCTCCACTGGCTGTAGAAGAAGAGTTTCTGTGGAGGTGCAGTCGCGCATATGGAAACGGCGTCGGAAAGTTCACATTGCTGATCCACGCCAAGCACGCTATTGGACGCCGCAACGTCGCTGCAGGCCGATGATCCACCTTACGCATCTTTCGTGTGACAAGTTGCAAACACCTCCACCACACACATAGGCATTCAACTGGGCGATAGTGATCGATCTACATGTTCGCAAGATGCTTCGAAGATATACGGGGACTTTTTTGTATCACCAGTCGTGTTCCACTTTATTTGAGCTCCGCTACCCCTAGGACTGGCAGGCAGAAATCACTCTGTACGTGATGAATTCCTGGTGGAGTATTCTCCAACGATTTCCGGCGAGTGTGTCGTATATTCGATAGGTTGCTATGGACGATGTCACTATTTTTCAATCTTCTTCTGTTGCGTAGTCCAATCGTGCTTGAGCTCCTCCACAGCCCCTTCCCACAATCATAGCATTGCGTCTACATAGTGTCTTTCATGGTCATTCGTTTCTCAATATCATCACATTTCACTTCGGGGACGCACAAGACCCCTTTCGTTGCGTAAATCAACATCAGTCCTCACACATTCTGGGTGCTCCATGGCCTCCCTAGGACCGCTAGCCGAACAAAGCCATTATGTCTCTTTTACTCTGGATTGATGTGCGTGGAAGTTTCTCGAGTACTTTGTTGTGTCTTGGCTCGGTACAAGCGGCAAGAATCTTCATGATTTATGTCGTCTTTTGACGATACTTGATTATATTTAGGCATAGCGTCGTTGAACGTTGGATCCTAAACCTCCAGATCCATGAACTCTCTGCATCGTGGAGCCATCCAGCCCACATCACGAACTATAGCGATGGATGCCTAGCATGTTTCCATTGGTACACTTCCAAAAGTCGAGCAAATTAGCCCAACAGTCCAAAGCCGAAGCCGAAATGCACTCAACGTACCAGACTTCTTCGCATCGCCAGGAGTATAAAAGCCAATTCGTCCGCCCCCTTCATTTCTCTTCCTGAAACCCTCATTCCCAATGTTCATCCAATATCCAGAAGATGGGGCGGAGATAGACAGGCTCACGTTAACGATTCAGTGAATTACAGCGTTGAGAATGCATTATTGATATTGTTGATCATGAAGTGTGACGTCGTCCAGGGTATCCATGCATAAGAAGACCGTTACCTATTCCCACGCCCACCTCCATCCCATGCCCTCGTTCATCACCCTGAACAGACTCGCACCCCTATCCCCACCAACCCCTCCTTCAAACCAATTCCCACATACACAAAATCCCAAACTGACACGAATATGCCGTCTTATTCTTCCAAGCATCATACCCCAACCCCCTCGCATCCTTACCACAAAACTCCGTCACCGCATTAACCGAAATCTTCTGCCCCGGCGCACCCAGCTCCAACCTCTCAACATCAAGCCACCACATGCGTCCATCCGTGTTGAACGGCAGGTATTTCGTATCGCGCCCATCGCGGCCCGCAACACTGAGAAGCATAACGTACGGCTTGCCCTTGCCGTGTCGCAAGTGATCCCAGTGCGCGCAGAGAGTCGAGAATTGGAAGCGCAGGACTGGTGGTGCGTTGGGGTCGTGCACTTTGAGCTGGAGTTGGGTGGGGGAGATGCTGCGTTCGGCGACGCCGTGATCGGTGCTGCAGCCGCCCATTACTTGGACGCGGCCGCCCATGTCGTCGCGCATGAATTCTTCGTATGTCATGATGCGGCCGTCGTTGCGGAATTGATGCGAGTTGTCGGATGGGAAGTGCTTCATGGCGAAGTCGTCGTTGGACTTTGTGAACTCTGCAGGGTTGAATTTGCGGATGTAGCTGAGACTTGTTAGCGAGATGATGTCTGGAAGTGGATGAACAAGAACATACCCTTCACCCTTGTTCCGGCATCCAAGATGCCCAGCGCCCCAACAGGGGTCAATCAATTTCCATTCTCCGTTGTCGATACACACAGCGTTCCAGGCATGAGTCGATTTGAAAGGCGGCACTGGCTGACCAGGCTCGAGTGGCGTGTGGCCGTAACCTTTGCTGGCCCCTGAGCAGACCATAGCTTGCAGGCCGGCCTTGAGCGCAAGAGCAGCGAAAAGTCCAGCATAGCCCTCGCAGACTGCGAGCCCGCTGGCAATGGTCTTCTCGGGCGTCGAGGGCATGACGGTACCGTTGAAGAAGGAGTGTACGTCGTAGTCGACGTTGTGATGCAACCAGGTAAAGATAGCGCGCGCTTTGTCGGTGGCAGAGGGAAACGGAGCGCAAAGTTGGTGAGCCAACCAGCCTACATCTGATGATGGAAGGCCGAAACGTGGGAACTGAGCTGCGTGTTGATCAGGGCCAGAAAAGTCTCGACATATCAGACAAGATCCAACCGCTCCAGGTTTCGGTTTTGAGGCCATGATGGCGTCCAGGTTAGGTCTTGACGAAAGGGGAATAGGTGGTGGAGATGCAGCAGCAGTTTGAGGTGCTGGTCTGTTCTGAGGGACGGGAGGAGGCTCGGTAGCTTTGTTGTTGAAGCCCATTTTCAGCGCCGACTTGGGTGGCGGCGGTGCGACCATTCTGTTCACACTTGACGTGGCCACATTGTTAGTCGTCTGTCGCTCGGGAAGAGGCGGACGCTCGGGTGAACGATCTTTTATGATGGGCCGCACCGGTAGCGATGGTTTTGTGGGCAGCTGTGATGTTTTTGATAGATTGGGTGGAGCCGCAATGCTTGGTACGAAAGGCCGCTTGCTCGTCATGGCATTTCGTGTCGCACTCGGAACCTTCTCTTCTTCTCTCTTCCGTGGCTGAATTATTGGTACATCTTTAGAGTTGAACACTGGAGCACGAACAGGGTACTTTATCCCGTTCCCATTGCTAGTACCTGTCGTGTTGGAGCCGATTGATATTGTGGAAATGCCTGAGGCGATTGTAGAAATAGATTCAGTCGACTCGCGGCGGTTCAAGCTGCGATTGTCGGAAGGTCTTCGTGGTGGTAATGTAGGTGTCTGTCGCGGAGTGCCGTTATTGCTGGAGGTGTTGTTTCGCGGAGGTGGACGTGGAGGAAGCGCAGGAGATAGTCGCGGACTCTCTGACAGCATGGGCTGATTGCCTAGCTGGCGTGCAGTGGTGGGCGCATTGCTCAGGATGGGCGGGTTGTTGACGGTGTGCTGGCGTTGGTAGGCTGGCGGGCGCTGGCTTGGAGGTGGAGGTGGAGGGGGCTTCCTCTTTGTAGTGACGGCGGCATCGTAAGAGAAGGTAGGTTGTGTGCCGGGAGCAGGATGGTGGAGTTGTTCGGTGTTGAGAGCGGCGATGCGCGCCTTGATGCTGGTCTCAGCCATACTTCAACAATTTCTTGGGGATGATCTGCAGGTGAGGCTTGACAGGGCTGGACTCAGGTGGAGAGGGGAAAGCTGGAGCAACGGCGGTCACGAGTAAAGGACAGTGAACCAGGAGACACCAAACCGCATGGTGCGTTTGGGCGAGCGAGTGAGGCCAGAACAGGGCAGACGAAGTTGACATTATACTAACGCCGCATAAGGTTGGTTGGCGCATCCTTATGAGTGCCGTTGAGCATCACCCATGATTCGCCAAGGCCCATGCAGGCATCTTGCCGCAGGCACAAGCCACACTCGCCCCACAATTACCTGACTGGGCCCGCTCGTGCACCCAAAATAGCCCTACGATAAACATGGGGAAGAGAGAAATGATGCTGAACGTCGATATAGGGAAGTTGATAGATCGAGTGGCACTTTTCTTTTGAAAAATCAACCGCTTCAAAAGGTACTCATATTAAATCTCAATTCTTAGTGCTCAACATCAGTAGCAGTTGAATCCTCACCGGTCTCCAACCGCATCAAACGGAAACACAAGTGACGGGCCTGATCTCCATGATTGGATCGGCACGATGCACCACGCTGCACGTAGCCAGGAATCAGCCTTGCCCATGCAGATCATCGAGTACAAAGTCAATTCATTCAATATCGTCAACTAAATGTCGCTACAGTGCCAAACAGCAAGTCGTAAACCTAGAAACAAAATGAAAATGGAGCGATCCTCCGCGCCGAAGCACTCACTGGTGTTGAGACATCCTCCCACCTGTCCGCCGTGTTCCGTGACCGTTTTTCTACCCATTGCCAGCCATCCGCCGTTGTCTTACCAGTTAACTCCAAAGCACAATTTCAGACATCCACTCATTACGGTCGTTGCGAAGTCGCAGTGTGCGATCGCGTGAAGTGACTTTTGGGTCCGCTGAAAGGAGTGACGATGCGAAAATCGATGCGCAACAGAATGCTACATGCTATCCAGGACTCCAAATAAGTTCGAGGCGGCGAGCGAAATGATAGCAGTTCGAGTAATGTGGCGCGGAATGATGATGTGTAGTAAATGTGTGGACATCCAGTTCGTGACAACATGTGCGCGCGATACTACCCCATGCTACCTCTTGCGCTTCTTGCTCTTGTCCATGGAGCCGGCAGTCAAGCCAGGGTGCGCAGCATCAATAGGCATGCTGTAGTCGTGCATGGGTGGCGGCGCCATCGAGGTAGAGTCCGACGGCTTCTTGACGACAGTTACGCCCATGTGGCGCCCGTAACGTCCCTTCCTGCCGTTGCCCTCATCCTCGCTCACACAGCCGTCAGCCGGGATGCCAGCATCTTTGCAGCGCTGGCACGGACGTTGGCGATCACATCCCTTCTTGCTCTTGCGGCATCGCTGACAGCGAGGCTTGCTGGAGAGGTCTTCCTCATCAGCACCAAGTTGGTTCTGGAAGTTGAGCGAAGCGCTCGATGCCTTGCGCGATTGCGCTGGCAGGGAGTTTGGTGACATGGGCGGCTTGCTGCCACCGTTCACCTTCATCTTGCTCTTGGAGAGCGCGCGAGGTTTGGCAGGCTTGCCAGACTTGCTTGAAACTGACGAGCGAGCCTTGATAACACCCATCTGGGCTCGCTGGTTGTTGTGCTCACCGGGGATCATCTCATCGCTCTCGCCCTTGAACGAGCCGTCACGGTTGTCCTCGTAGTCGTCGCTGCTCTCGCAGGTATCGTAGATGCGAGCAGTCTCGTTGGTCTGGGCCATGTTGTAGGGAAGGGGAGGGAGTGCTCCACCGTCCTCGCTACCATCGTCGGACTCTTCACTCGAGGATGCAGCATCTGCTTTACCACTGAAGGCATCATCGAGGGTGGAGGTGGACGTGCGACCATGCACAGAAAAGTTGGACGCATCGCCCAGGCGCATCAGTTGGCGGGCGACGTCCTCATCAGAGATGACGCTGACACTTGCCAGGGTCGTATCTGGTGTGGGCAGGACACCACCACTGCCAGAGTATCGATAGGCTCCATATTGCCCAGAGCCTCGATGGCGCGACTTGTACCCCTGCGCAGGGACGCTGGAAGCAGAGTACGGTGTTGCCAGCCCGTGAAGGTACGAGCTGTCCATATTGCCGTAGCTCTGGGGCGAGGGAAGGGGATGCGAATAGGCGAACGTCTGCTGGTTGTTGATCGAGTACGGCGATCCGGCAGTGTTGCCACTGACGCGCCGCTGAGGGGAAACGGACGACTGCGATGCGGTCATCGGAACTTGAGGAGGAACGAACAGAGGCAGTTCCTGTGGTGGATCACACTGTTAGAAAGACTGCCCAGCTGTTTTGCCAGACAATCACTTACCGAGCTGTCAAACTTCGCTCGCTTTCGGCGGCCACCTTCGACAATGTTGTCAACGCTGATCTCAGCGCTTGCCAGGGGCTCCTTCCTTGAGCGGCGCGAGCTGGTGACAGAGCCCTCGCTGTCACTGTACCCATCACCGTGGGCCTCAGCAAAGCTTCCATGCGAGCTGTTACCACGGCTCTTGACAGCAGGACGGCTGCGCCTGGCATGAGCACTGGCAGATGCGCTGCGCCGTCCTCGGTTGGGGTGGGGAGAATGGGTCCGATGCCCATTGTGGGAGTCAGTGCGGACGCCTGCTTGGTTGTGGATGATGGGAGGGAGCATCTGGAAGGCTTCGTCGAGATGCGGGCGAGGACGGCGAGGAGACACTGTTGGCCGATGGGGATCAGGCGAGTAGTGTTCGGCGTCTGGCTCTGAGACGCGGACGTAGACGACCATGCCATGCTCGAAGTTCTCGAAGCGTGCGATCAGTGTGGTGCCATGGCGGTCCTCGAAGATGACCCCACGGTCCTCATACAGGCCATAGAAGTTCTTAACCGTGGTGATGATGGAGTCGGTCGTATCATGCGGGAATATGTTCACACGCATGGGCAGCCGAGCCTTGTGGTGCGTGTACGGCTGGAGCAGCAACTCGAAACTGACGTGCTTGCATGGGGCCGCCTGCTTTGTGGGCGACAGCGAATCGTGCGCCGATGCCGTCTCCGTACTAGGGTAGACGTCCATGATGCCCGAATCGTTGCCATGCACATGTGCGTCGTACTCGGCGCCGGGCTGCCTCGAGTTGTGGTGCTGGCCCGCAAGGAGCTCTTCGACCGTCTCGGGGTAGCGCTGTGCGCCAGCCGCCCGAGACTCGGACAGCATGTTGGAGACTTGCATGGTCAGGTGTCCTGCTAGTGTTTGTATGTGTTCTACCGTCTGTGCGATTTGGTCTGGAGTGTGTGGTCTGGATAGGCGGAGCACCGAGCCCGCCGGTGTCGCAAGGGCTTAGAGCGAATGGCGGTGGAGGAAGGATAAACGATTGTCGAGTCTGCAGTGGTATATGTTAGCAGATGAAGCTTGATGAGTGTCTCTGCATGTCTCAATGCTTCTTATCGCGAGCCGGTGGTGGTTCCGGGTCAGGGTGGCCGTTGAGGCGTCGTCACCGCTGCCGGTGGAGTGACCATGCAGGGAGCACACAGCGACGGCCATGAAGCGCCCGACGTCGGCCATTTTGGACGCTTGTATGTGCCGATGCGGTCGCATGAAGGTACTGGAGGACTCACATACCCACTGTACTGATCAGGAGGCCGGAGAGGCTCTGATGAGGTGCTTCGATCTGATTCCGTGTACCGCCGCTGGGCTAGCAACGTCGGGTCAGCGGGCGACTGCGCATAGGAGCTGTCGGGCTGTATGAGGCCCAGATTGATAATCCGGGAGCACCAGAGGATGGATGAGCGGGCTGAGGACTTACGAGTTCGCGGTTGTGCAGGCTAGGAGAGCAATGTGGGTGGTTGAGGAAGAGAGGAGGGACCGTAGCGAACTACATGAACCACTAGAGGAGACTTGGAACCGCTCCACGGCCACAACGCAACCGCCAAATGAGTTAGAATCGACGAATCGAGGGTCGCAAATGCATTGAAAGACATTTCTACATGTACATATACTGCAAGAATGCCGTGAAGCATCGGGCGCATTTCTACTGCTCAGCCAGCCAATGCGCCGCACATCAGGCAAGCATCCAACATGCCTTGAGATGCCAGTCCCTCTCGAGGTCACAGGAACTGAAACACTTAGCCATAGCTGGATGTCCTCAGTACATGTTGCTGTATTCGGTGACAGCCAGTTGAGCTCGAAACAGAGGAAGAAACCGGGCGCCAGCTATGCGCCCAGTAGTGAAGCCAGTCTAGAATGCATGCCACAAAGCGCAACAACGCCTGCTGAATATCAGACTATCGCAGCCGCGCAAGAGCAGCCGACAGTTGCTGCCACAGCGCTCGTAGAGATATCGAACCTGGCCAATGAGCGTCTCAGCTGTCATGTTGGCCGAATGCGGGCGCACGCTGTCATTCCATGTGGATGTGGACAGAGGAGCACCCTGATGCGCAGTCCTACAGCACTGCAGAGTACCCCAAGAGATCAGATTCAGAGTCGCCTTTGGTTCCTGAGATACTTTGAATGCAAACGAGAGGCTTCATTTCCCACATGCGTGAAGCGCCGTGGTTTCGTTGGCAGTTGGCGCTCGGCGTCTATTGGACGAGCTCCGTGCGACAACGATTACCAAACACGCCTCACGAGGAACCGTCTTGCAGACAACAATCGAGCACTTCCCGTGAAGCTCCCACACCTAATCGGAACGGGTGTAGAGGCGGCGTCACTCGGTGAAACACATATCGAAGGGCTCAGCTGTGACATTGTCCATCTGACAAGAGGGTCCACAGCCACAACGATCAGATATCGATCGCATCGCATCATAGAAGTCACGTTGTGTGTTGTCATGCCGCCGGACTTCCCACACTTGCGAACGGCAGCTGTAATTGATATCTGTGCGACTAAAAGTCCCGACCCTGCATCTCGCGAACGAGCTGGCACGTACATACGTAGCGCTGCCTGTGGTTCGTAGACTCGGAATCGTCCCATGGATAACCGGTCTAGAGTAGGTAATGAGGGGCGATCAATTTGACCTCCCGCACATTGCGCAACTGGCGCATGCTATCTAAGACCCGGAATGTGGTCGCGTAGCTACTATGAAGTAAATTTCAGAAGATCTGGCACTGTGCGATCTCGTTAGCGATGCATGAGTCCATAATTGTAATGTCGGTGAAGCGCCTCGGTATCCACCCGCAGATCCATACAAAGAGAACGAACGGTGCCATTTCAACACGGCAAACGAGTCCGATCGCCTTTGTCCATGGCTCTGGGCTCTTCACTATAGTGCAGAGTAACGGCGCCACGGGCAGGGTAGGAGTAGGCCGCAGTTTGGGAACATGCGGCAGTGCGGCCAACGATAGGCTGTGGGCCGCGCAGCGCGAGGCGATTATGCGATGTTGACAACAGCGCGGTGGTCGCGACCACATTCGAGGCCATGCGCGAGGTCGCCAGGTGGCGGCCAGAGGTTGTTATGGCAATATGGATTGTTGACAGTGGGTTTGGAGGTGGTCGACGTTTGGGCTGCTGCCACGTGACGAGGCGTTACGTTCGCATCCGATCAAGGGTCCTAGCCAAGATGGAGACGCGCCGGAGAGCAGGTGGGCAGAACTTTCAATGGGATGTCTACAAGCTCGCAAAAAGTGACCGCATATCTTCGCATAGTATTCTTGGACTTCTTGTCAAGTTTTCATGATCGGCTCTGCGCGGTGTGGTGCGATAATCCACAAACTGCATTCTGGTGTTCTTTCTGGTCCCGCGTCGAGAATGGATGACGTACAGCGCTAAGCCCAACCCTTGGTCGCGCCTGGCAACTACAGTGATGTGACAGGGATCAGCTCGTTTAACATCCTCGCGCGTTTAATGTTGTTTATGTTGCTGCGATCTCCTATATCACCCAGCCCCGTCGCTGTCAACACCACATCTCGTGCCGCCCACCCATATCTGCCCGTGTATCTCAGTGCCGTCAAAGTTAAATGGAGAGCTTCATTATATCGGCCCTTGTTTTGTAGCGCTTCGACACCGCGCCGCCCCTATCGACACGCCGCCGACTGTTCAACACACCGTCGCTCGCATTGTCGATCTATCCAAACAGGCTCCCGCATCAATTGACTTGCCAGGCAAAACATGGACGCAAAGGTAAGAGCGCGCTGCTGCCGTTTACCGCCTCACCTCACCGCTGCGACGGCTCCGCATCAGTCTAGCCTTCTACAGCGAACCTGACTCTAGACTACTTCTTCACAGCACTACCAAACTCCCAACACCCGCTAACAAGCTCCTCTGCAGCCACAACGCCCTGTGCGTACCCTCCGCGTACGCGACGAGAACGCGGCACCCATGCTGCCCGCCGGCAAAGCGCTGCACCAGCGCAATAAGTCCACACCCGTGCTGTCGACGCTCGCGCAGTTCGGAGGCATCAAGGCGCCCGCAGCCAAGCGCACCGTTTTCGCCGACGTCAGCAACACGAACCGCCAAGCCGTCTCCAAGGACGACATCCAGGTTCTGGGCAAGAAGGACAACAACATACAAAAGGACTCGGCCGCCGTCTCAGTGAAGGAGCTCGCAAAGCCCGGCGCGTTACTCCGACCAGCGCAGCGACCACTGGCAAATGTCACGTCAAAGACCAACGTTACTGTCGTCAACGATGCCGTCGCCTCTGCGCTGCCCAAGCACGTCACGCAGGATGCGAGCCAGCAGACCACCAACATCCGCAAGATCCTCACCAAGCAGAAGTCCACGGCCGTCTTCAGGGAACCAGAGCCAGAGTCGATCATTGATAACGCAGCATTTGCGCCTGTACCCTCGCGTCAACCCCTATCGGCCCAGCCTTCCTCATTTCCCGCAGTGGACCGTGCCCAAGCACCCGCACAGGCACCAACGGCCACCTTGTCGCAAGCAGTCGTCGTCGCGCAAGGGCAAGGCTACTTCGATGCACAGCACGTCACGAGTGATGCAGAGCTCGAAGAGAAGGATGAATATGTCAACGCTCTCGAAGAGCAGGCACGCGTGATTGAGCAGGAGCGCAACGACGAGATCGCACAATCTTTGGACCGCGAGCAGTACTGGGACGAGGAGGACGAAGAGGACTACTACGAGGGTGACGGCTACACTACTGCTCGCTCCCTTCGATCAAGAGGTGACAACACCACGGGTGGTGTCACCATCGTCCTCGCCCCAAGGGTCACCACGAAGACCCAGCGCGAGCTGGACGCTGCACGCATCTTCGTCGAGTCCACTCGCACTGCTGAGGACGTCGAAGACGAGCAGTGGGACACCTCCATGGTCGCGGAGTACGGCGACGAGATCTTCGAATACATGCACGCGCTTGAGGAGCGCATGAAGCCTAATGCGACCTACATGGACCACCAAGCAGAGATCCAATGGTCGATGCGGTCCGTTCTCATGGACTGGCTCGTTCAGGTCCACAACAGGTTCACGCTGTTGCCAGAAACACTCTTCCTTGCGGTCAACTATGTTGATCGCTTCCTGTCGTGCAAGGTCGTCTCTTTGGGCAAACTTCAGCTAGTCGGTGCCACAGCCCTGTTTGTCGCCGCCAAGTACGAAGAGATCAACTGCCCGTCAGTTCAGGAGATTGTCTACATGGTCGACGGTGCCTACACTGCCGATGAGGTCCTGAAGGCCGAGCGATTCATGCTCAGCATGCTTCAATTCGAGTTGGGCTGGCCAGGCCCAATGAGCTTTCTCCGTCGCATCAGCAAGGCCGACGACTATGACCTGGAGACACGTACACTGGCCAAGTACTTCCTCGAGATCACCGTCATGGACGAGCGCTTCGTCGGCTGCGCTCCCAGCTTCTTGTCTGCCGGTGCGCACTGTCTGGCGCGCCTCATGCTGAAGAAGGGCGACTGGGTATGTACTGTTCGAACGCGTCATGTCATCCCTGCTAATAACTACTAGTCTCAAGCTCATGTCCACTACTCTGGCTACACGATGAGCCAGCTTCGACAGCTTTTGTGTACGATCCTCGAATGCTGCGACAACCCTCAGAAGCATCACGCTGCCGTCTACGAGAAGTACACCGACAAGCGCTACAAGCGCGCTTCCGTCTTCGTCGAGACGGAGGTCACCAAGGGTTTCTCGCTGCCTTACCTGTCTAGGGACAGTCTTGCTAGTCAAACATGGAGGCGAAAGTGAATAAGCCACTTGCTTCCGTATGTCCCTAGCCTGGCTGTTTCTGACAAGAGTACAGTGACCGTTTGACAGCACACTTTGCGCAACTCGGCACCCAGTACCCGCCCGTCAAAGCCGTTCAGATCAACCAGTCGAGCACCAATACCAATAGTTACCACCACCATGGCCATCACCGAAATCTTCTCCATTCTTGCTTATTGTTCTCGGATAGTACCCGGCGCTTTGGCGGCTTTCTGGAACAGGTGCAGCATCAGCAGCACCAGCCTCAACCTTCGTTCGGCCAGGCGCACGGTGTCTACAGCTTCCAGGTCTAGATCACAACAACACTTCTCAACCCCACTGCATTAGGGCTCTCGCTACAACCATTCACCCCCCGTCTTCTGCCGAAGCCGATTCGTCCCTTTTGGCTCGGAAGATACCACACCTTCCCCTTCACTTGTACCTTTCTTGCATCAAAACAGCGTGGCCTTGGGAACTCCTTATCACGAACAGACACGAAGTCATGAATATCCACATACACACTTACACAACTAAGGCTTAATTCCCCAAAGAACCACCACCACCACTTCACTTCCCTTTGTCACTTCCGCTTTTTGGTTTCTGGAATCAGATCGTCGTTTTCTTGGTGGTATGGGACGGAGCATAGACAAGGCGTTTCAATGGGTGGCATTTTCGCGATGTGATGGCGCATCAGGCTCTCATACCCGGTGGTTTGCGTGGAAAGGCGATTAATGCTTGCATCTTATTTTCAAACATGTGCCTGTTGTTAATGATTGTGATGGGGCGTGTGAACTTGTGCATTGCTGAGAGTCGCTCACAGTTGAGTGATACTTGAGCACTCCGAGTACGTGCGTGTAGTGGAAATGTTTCGTGCTCTGCCACGCCTATGATGTTCACTCCAAATGTACGTTGTCACCTGTGCTGTTCGAAGAAAATGCGCTTGAATATGTAATGTATACATATCGCCTGCTCTTCGCCTGGGCGCAGCGCTCGTGACTATTGAGCTGTTGTTTTGCGATTAACGCGTGACTCCACGCCTTCCGTGCCGTACCCTCCTGCGTCCTCCATCGTCCTTATTGCGCCAATGCTTTGCCTGGGTATCTCAGTCAAGACCAGATGTTCGCCAACGATTCGTAGTGCCGTGACCCTTCAGAGTGCGTACCCCAGGTCCCAATTCCTCTTTTCAGTTAGGGCATCATCTGCCGCCATATGTCCTTGCGACTCGGTCCGTTACGAGGTTCCCTCTGCAGGTGCGATCAAGACTACGGAGTCTCCTATGCGTATAATCAGCTCAAGGTCCTCCTCGCTCATTCTTCGCTACCATGCCGTACCTCGCACGAAGAGCATCTCGCTCTGCTTCTTGACTGTCCTGACGCGCGGTTCCTGGTCCTCTTCTTCCTCCTCCGCCACAAATATGGTTTCTTCCACGTCTCCGAGTACAAGATTGCAATGCGAGTCGTATGCCTAAGATGTCTGGTCAGCAAACATGCCCTCCGTCATGCGCCCATTGAGCTCTGCCTTCGCGCAACATACGTGTAACCGTCCTTTCAACTCGCGATCACCCCGCAATTTGACAATGACGACCTCATCGATGCACAGGCGCACAAGATCGAGTGGCTCGTTAGTCTCTTCTTTCTCGTCCATGGTGAAGCGATCGTGGGGAGGTTCGTGGAGTTGTATATTAAGCTGTCACTGTTTTGGCACCGTGAACTTTGGCAGCTGCGATGGCCTTGGCGAGAGCGGGGAGCCTAAGGAGTGAAATGAGCCAATCACGGTGCTGGTGCGAGCACGTCTCAACCGGCCACACGCTAGTAGGTATTTTACGCCTAGCTCACATGTATTGTAACACTAAAATTTAGATATACACTACCTAATTTCTAGTGTAGATTATTATCTTACTCCTATAGATAACGTACCCCACAGGTAGGCTGGCCACACGGGTAGGCTGGCCAGTCCGTGCCCTACCAGAAAATCAATAATCTAGAGCCTAATAAATCTAGATAAGTTAAGTTATGCTTAATAGAATCTTCTAAAAATTTAGCATAAGTTATTATTTCTATAACGTATTCCACCACCACCCTAGTCAACCCACTACCCTGATCAGCCGAATTTACTAGCAAAAACCACGTTTCTTGGCACTGCTATCTCAAGAAGTACTTAGTAGAATTTTCTAAAAATTTCACTATTAAGCTGCACCAATACAAAGATAATTATTCTAGGATTACTAAGCTCTAGCCTACGTAATTAAATAGCTATTAAGGAAATACGAAATTACAGGGGTCTATAACTGTTACCTCGACAACTACTAATACTAGGGTACTAAAACCTTAGCAAATAGAAGCTTATATAAACAGGACTCACATAACTATTCAATTTTTAGAAAATTCTATTAAGTACTTCTTGAGATAGCAGTGCCAAGAAACGTGGTTTTCACTAGTAAATTCCGCTAATTAGGGTGGTGGATTGACTAGGGTAGTGGTGGAATACGTTATATGTAAGCTATCGGATCTTAAGACTGCTAAGCTCTATCTAATCTAGGCTTTAAGATACAGAAAAGTGGGGCAAAACAATCCCTGTAATTAAGGTTTTACTTAATAGCTTGTTAATTACGTAAGCTAAAGCTCAGCAATTCTAGGAAATTAAAGATTATATAACGTATTCCACCAGTGAGCCGGCCAACCCAGTAAGCCGGCCACTGTTTTTCACACCAAAAAAGGCCCTTTCTTGGCACTGCTATCTCAAGGACCGCAGAATAAAATTCTCTAAAAATTAAATCACAAAGCTGCATCTGTATAGGGATTATTATTCTAGATTTACTAAGCTCTAGCTTACGTAAGTAATACGTTATTAAAGAAACTTCAAATTACAGGGGTCTACAGCTACTATCTTAGTAACCAATAGTACTATAAGACTAAAATTTTCAATTAGAGAAGCTTATATGTACAGGAATAACATATTTAATTTTTAGAGAATTCTATCCAATGGTGCTGGAGATAGCAGTGCCAAGAAAGTGCTTTTTTTGGTGTAAAAAAATGTGGCCGGCTCGGTGATATGGCCGGCTCGGTGATGGTTTACGTTATTATTAGTATGTTAGTTAAGATATTAGTTAGTTAGTTAGTTAGTTAACTATTAACGTATTCCATTAGCGCGTGGGTTACATTAGCGCGTGGGTTAGCTAATTTTACTAGTAAAAACAGCGTTTCTTGGCACTACTATCTCAACAACTACTTAATGAAATTGTCTAAAAATCCCAACATAAAGCTGCATCTATATTAAGATTATGAATCTAGAATTTCTAAGCTCTTGCTTACGTAAATAGGGAGTTATTAAAGAAAATCTAAAATATACAGGGGTCTGCAGCTCCTATCTTTTGAAGTGCTAGTCCTACAGGACTAAGACATTCAAGAATAAAAGCCTGTATATATACAACTAACATCTCAAATTTTTAGAGCATTCTATCTAGTAGTTGTTGAGATAGCAGCGCCAAGAAACGCTGTTTTTACTAGTAAAATCGGCTGACCCACGCGCTAATGTGACCCACGCGCTGATGGAATACGTTAGCAGGTAGTAGTAAGTAAAAATTTATATTAGGAATTGGGTTGTAACTAACACTAATAATTCAGTATGTTAGGTAACATTCCGTAATATAACTACTAATAGCGTGTGGGCGGTTGAGACGTGCCCGCTGGTGCTAGCGTGGTGTTATTGCGTCAAGCCTAATGCTCAACACCAAGTTTCCATCACCGCTCAACAACATCAGCAGCTCGAAAAAGACACCTGGGCTGGAAACGACTGCACAAGCTCATATCGCCGCAACCGCAATCAACGATTACACTTGTATCAGGTCACAATCACACCAAATATGGCCGGCGATCAGAGTCAGGCTCGTGCTCAAGAAGAGAACCCGCTTCTAGCAGCGCGCCCGCCAGCAACGGATCCTATCACTTATCTGACGATCATCGAATATAACCTCTCCGACGAGAACTTGCCAGTACTGCATGACGTTTTGCAGGATGCCGAACTAACACAGACTATTGGCTGGGATCTCATCCATCTGTTACTCCCACTTCTGCCTGCCTCAGAAGAGTGCCTGCAAGACATTGCTACCAAGGGCAACCCCAGAGAGTGCATTCTGAAAGTCACGGAAGCACTGAGATTGCTGGAGTTTGAGGAGCCGCAAGAGACGGACGATGAAGATGAAGAAGGCGAGGAGGAGAGTGCGCAGAAGCAGAAGGGCAAGGCGATCAACATGGGCCAATCAAGCACAAGCCCAGGCTTCCCACCAACTGTCCTACCGCCGCTCCCAGTATTGAAATTCGAGATCTTGCTCGACCTTCTGGCGACACTGCACCGACGGGTCAAGACCAAGTACCCAAGCAGGTTCCTATCAACCAGTCTGCAGGCCGCCCTTGTAGCCTTCAACCGGGCTACAAGTCACATCGATGAGCTCACATTATCCGCCATCAAGTTCGTGAAGACACTTTCGGGTACTAAGAGACCGCATCTGCCCCCTCGACGAAGTAGCGGCAACCTCCTCCGGACAAGGACAAATCAATCTGAGCCAGACCCGGAGGCTCAGAGCGAGACGCCAAACGATGACGAGACGACACTTGTGAATCGACTATTCCAGTCATTCATCACTCACATCCTCGAAGATTACGTTCTCTCTCTTACCTCAGATGAAGACGTTCCTGGCTTGTCGTGGTCAAGTAGGCTCATGGAGAAGTACGAGCCTCGGCGAATACCTGACAAGCCAGGCTACCGAAAGTACGCAGACCGTTTCGCTGAAGACGAAGACTTGACCGGCCGAACAGCCATCCTGGGGCAGGTGGTTGCTCTGACTCAAGATCTTGGTCTCAAGACTGAAGAGTTGATCCGCACAATGCTAGACGCGGAGATCGAGCAGCGCGGCATTCCTGGAACTGAAGACGAGCCACCCGCATCTGCCGCAGATATTCCACTTTCGAGGATCGGCTCCTTACTTCTTCTGACAGCGCGCAGCGTGAAGCAAGAGCTATACGCATCTGCCAAAGACGACGAACTATCATCGCTCGCAATATTCCCAGAACACGCAACGATACTGACCAATTTCGTTGGCGCGCTAGGCCCACAGACAGTCGGTCTCGAGCCAGAAGCACTTCTCGACGCTATACTCGCACAAGCACTGATCGCGCTGGAGAAGAACAACGTCGGCGAGCCAAAAGACGACGAGCACTTCGCACAGTATCTGCAGACAATTTCCCTTATCTCGGCAAACACCCCGTCGCCTAGCCTTCGTGGCCACGCACATTACCTCACGACGACCGTTCTCCGCTCGCATCCTCACGACCTTGTCCGTCTGACCTTCATTCGCGACACGCTGGAACATTGCCCGTACGAGAATTTGAAAGCGAGCGCGGTGTCGTGGTTGAAGGGCGAGACCCTAGAAGCCAACGCACCACAAGCCCAAGGCCAGTCCGACGACGGCGAAACAAACATCTTCGCCACGCCCGTTGCGCTATCAACCGTCTCGCCTTTCCTTTGGCCAGACATGACCAGCCACTATCCCTCTATCGACAACGATGTAGTCGAAGCATGGATGCAGTTCCGTCAAGAACTGGGCTTCTACGTTGCGGCGCTGAACTTCTACTACATGCTTCTGCAGGCCGAGTTCTTGCATGATTTGCTCGGCATCAAGCAGCTTCAACTCGGTCAGTACATTGACCCGCTGAAGAAAGTGGCTGCGCGGTTTCAGAAAGAGCTTGCTGTCGGTGGTGAGAAGTTGGATCTGGAGGGCGAGGGGTTGGAGCAGGCGAGGGCGGATGTGGGGTTGTTGGAGAAGGTGATTGAGTGGGTTGAGGGTGCGACGAAGAAGCTGTAAGATTTCGCCGTGGAATGGAAGAGATGTGATCGATCATGGTAGTACGACTGCGTGTCATAGAGTTGACTTTGGGCTTTGGAGCGCAACTCATGAAGATAGGTACAACGAAGAATCACATAGCCGCACTGAGTATAGAATGAGCGAAACACCACATGTTGACTCTTCGGGAACGGTGACTATGCATGGCTATATACACATTTAGATTGTGTCATCACAGAAGCATGTCTTCACACATTCGCTCACACTATAAAACCGTCCACCACGCTATCCCCAACTCCGTTAACATTCTCACACACCTCACAACCAAACAAATCGCATTGCTAATCCAAGACTCCGCACCACTAGAACTACACAGAATATATCCACTCAACACAACACAACACAACACAACACTAACTACAAAACACTTTCTTTTTTAGCTCCAAACCCACCACAATGTCCTCCCGCCCCGAGCGCCGCGCAGCATGGAAAGCCGGTCAACTCGCGAGACAAGAACCACGATTCATGAACAACATGACAGAAGAGTATCAACCTCGGGTCTCGCGAGCGACGCCGACGGTGCCGGGATCAGGTAGTACTGGTGAGACGTGGCCGGAGCAAAGGGAGAGGGGGAGGTTTGCGAGGCCGAAGGGTTGGCGGCGATGACGGGTGCGGCTTAGGAATAGGTTTGGTGGAAGCATAGTGACTTGTTCGAGCGTATTGGAATGGTATAGGAGTGTAGTTGTTCTCTAGTGCTTGTTGAGCATTCTCTTTGGTCTTGTCTTTTTTTGCCGCTTTATTATTTGGTTATGGTAGTGTTCTGTATTTCTATATTCATGCTGCTACATCTGGTAGTTCCTTGATGTCTTGCAAACCTCGGGTTTCAATTCAGCTACGTGACAATTTTTTATGTAGCTAAGTTGTTGTAGGGGACGTTTTAAGTTCAGTTTAATGCCATGAGGAAGGTTCATAGGAAAGCTAGATGGTGAAGGTGACCACAACGAATTAACTGACGTTAAATTACACTTTACATCTTCAACATTAACAGCAAAGTTAGCAAGTAGCAGCTGACTTTAATTGAAGAGTAACGATTTCACATGAGCGATCCTTCAAGGTTCCTGCACTCATGTCCCACTATAAGTATGAGTCTATGCCTCCGTCTCTCAATGCCCAGGCTCCCGCCGAATCACCACTACAACACTTTCCACAAGCACCACGACGCCATCGGATGCGCCCACGAAACATTCAAAACAAACCAGAAGCTAAACGCGGCTGACTGCAAAATCATGGATTCGCAACCCGGTGGGAGTCGAAGCGGCATGTTTTACGAAGCAGCTAAGAAGGAAATGACGGATAGGAAGGCGAGTCCAGCGGAAATGGCAAAGTTCGAGAAAGACTTCCGCACATCCAACAGGGAATGGAGCAAGAACCTCGAACCAGGACGTGGGATGTTTACTCCTCAGTCTGCAGCGGCGTCACAGGTTGCGGCGATAGTGAGGAAAAGGGAACAGGATGAGATGTTCGAGAAGATGAAGAAGGCGCAGCAGATGGAGAGGATGGTGATCTGATGGAATTCTTTGTGGACCTGGGTTTGTGGAAAGCAGGGACTTTCAGGGCGTTGTGTATCCTTTATGCGGATGTATTGTACTGGAAGCGGAAGTGCGTGAATCGTTCGTACATACTGTTCCCGCGCCTTGGCTTCTGGAAGGCTGGCTAGAGACTTGTACAATCTTGAAGCACTTCGAGCCTCTTCATCTTACAGTCTTGCGCAACTTTTGAAGTTCAACACGAACGTTGACATTCGGCTCGAGGGACTATGTAAGAAGAACATGTCGACGACACCACTTCTAGAGAGTAGTCTCTTCCTACGGGTGACTTGCCTGTTCGACAACTGATATTCATGGAGCTAAGGTTTGATGTGAGGTTGATTTGTGTAAACGTCTACGATGATGCTCGCCGTTTACGAAGCCAAGAAGTGTTTGTTGAGCAGCGAGCCGTGTTTGCTGCATAGTTAAAAACCCTTCGTGAGCAGTGCGTGTGCATGTCTGTCCTTCACGGGATGTTCTTGCGTTTGATCGGTGAGTATATCGTGCCGCGGCGTCTAGAACACTGCGCTACCATGTGCTCAGCAACTAAAGTATGTTTCACGGCATGTTTCGGCCGAGAGTTGAGGCTCTGCAAGTAACAGCTGCAAGACTTTGCTGGCATGCGGCGAAGGTGGCATTTGTGGGTTGCATATGCCACGTCTCAACGGATGCAACTGAAGGTAGCCATCGTGAAAGCCTTGCTAGACAGGCGTCTCAACAACGTCAACTGCCGACGTTGAGGTGGCCCTCATCCCGTTTCTAGCGTAGCATAGTGGATACTACAGGGCAAAATCTGGGGCGCGGGACAAGGAGCGTGGGGTACAGAAAATCCAACCATACCCACGTTGTTTGCAAAACTCGAGGTCAAGATCTGCAAGAGCTTGCTTTCCAAGTGCATGCCTGTCGACGGCGTTATTCCAAGCGTAGTCCGGCCATTTACGAATCTCTGCCCAGGCCGTCCACATTTGAAGAATGAGACTAGAGTAACGAATAGGAAGACCAGGGAATAAAGAAAAGCTTACAGGGTCTGCGAAGACACGAAGAAGACTCTCAAGCCACAAGATCGGCTCCATCAGACCGGGATGGACCCTGTGCAGCTTCGACAGGTGATCGAAAAGCCCTGGGGCTAGTGAACCTGGGTAAGTCGTGGGTCATTCGTGGATTCGCTGATTGCTTGGGACAGTATCAGCAAATGTGGAGCCACAGCTACAGCCACCCTTGTTTCCGGAGACTTGATATCTGGGGAAACTGCAACCTTGACTCAGTGCTGAGAAATCAATTTGACGAGAGGATTTCGCACACGTGTCGGAAACGGGTCGGTGAAAAGACCGAGGACGAACCGATTCATGCCGAAAACCTTGCCCGTGGCAGCGCGCGGAAGGTCAAGGTTACAGGCGCTGGCAATAATGTAGTAAAGCTCAATTTGGTGGAGCTTGTATATACGTCCTCCGAAGTAGAAGCGTACTCGAATGACAGTGGAGAAGGATGAGGGTCCACGTCTTCATCGTTGTGAGGCTGTGCTTAGGTACTTGCTATGGAGCTGGGCATGGTACGCGCAGGCAGGAGTAGAAGTGGGCTACTGACTCGACTAACACGAAGAATTCGGTAGTGGGTCGTACTCTGACGTGTATCTGCATCCAAGGGAGCGCCGGCAAAGGTCCAGTCCGAACTTGCGGAGTGCGCGGCGAAGTAGGTACGTACCAGTCCACGTGAGCGAGCAGTCCGGGTGCCGACTAGATCATTGGTAGCTTAAGGCTTCTTGGACGTCGTTCGGACTTCATGCCTGCAGACGTCAGCATACTTGCATGTTGTGTTGTTGAAAAGCGGCTGGAAGCGCTCGTAGTAGAAATATCGCATTGCAAAGTTACCTACGAGGATCCAGGCCGGGGTCTATACCGAGATCGGTCTTGGGAAAACCATTGCGCTGTGAAAGATTGCGCTGTTTTGCGTATCTGCGTGTAATTATTGCGTCACTGGCGAAGCGCAGCGGCACAGCGGCAGCAGTATGGTACCGTCTTGGGAAGCGTGCCCGAGCTCGAAATGTTGCATGAGTGCGGGCCGGTATTGATCGGTACCAGGATGACGTCGGTCACAGTCGTGAGATTGAGCGGTTGTTGAACGTTGTCTGTGGCTTTGTGAGCGACATCATTGGCTGGACACACCATCTATCGATGCGTAGCCTGCCTACACAACTGCAAATATGTCTGAGAGAGTCTCTGGTAGTGGGTAAGATGCATCGGAGCTTCCTCCTCGAGCTAGCGGCAATATTCCGGCTCGACTGGATTCAGTATGAAGCAAGCGAACGGCAAGCTACACTCGTTCATGGAGATGTGGTCCGACTGTACATACAAAGGCACGTCATGCTCGACACGATGTTTACTGCTCTCAGCCGCAGTGAACATTACACCAGGACCTGACCGTCGCACAGCGCAGTAGAAAAACGCGTGAAAATACCCTGAACGGTAGCCATGATGATGACTGGGACCGTGGTCTATATAGCTCAATCGCACTTCCGATCAATCTTTTCGCCGGTTCATGAATGCGATTCTTTGAGGGTGAGCCATTATGAATCCCTTGAATAAGCAATCGAAGTGGTCTCGGTTACGCTCATGCTTGCAAGAATTTCTGAACGAGCGTCAGATCAATATTTTGGCGAGCGATCGTCGAGATTTTCAGTCCCTAGGTAGTGGTTCCGCTCTGGCATGCGTTGCGACCGTGCTATGTAGATCGATGATCCGCTTGGGAGCGTGAGGCTGAAATACAAAGGTAGTGAGTCGACTGTTATTCTTCGACGGGATGCTTAGAGACTTGTTCTTCTCGATGGTGACATTATTTTCTTCGGCTGGAATTCTATCAGTATTTATCGACTGCAGTCGCATCGCGTCTCTGCTACGAGCTTGACTTTTCAATATTGTGTGTGTGTAGTGCCGCTGGGATTTGGCACATGGGACATACGTCATCTTCAAGAACTACTCGCGCGTGGTGACTGGTCCATAGAGGATCGCTGACAAGTACTTGTGATCCTGCTCTGTAGCAATGCAGGTAAGCTACCTCGAGGCAATCGCTTGCTAGCAAGCGATCGTATGCGATAGCATGCCGCTGTTTCAAGGCTGTTTTTGCCGCCATACGTAATGTCGCTTTCCAGAGGTGTGGTAGGTTGAAATGGCAAGCGCTGTATGGCTGCGTACCCTAGTACAAAGGGCGGAAGCTCATCGAGGGACCTGGGCCGCGTCGAGCTTCAGAGGGTCAGGTGCTGGGTTGATGGGAACGAAGCCACCGTGGTGCATCATTGGCTTGTCTTTGTGGGTAGGAACCAGACTGCACATCTGCCTTCATTTATTGCTCATTGCATCGACATCTGGCAAGCAATGTTCGGTCTCTGCGGGATTGTGCGACGTAGTCGCAAAGGAAGTGTTCATGTTGCTGACTGCGCAAGCGTTGTTGTAGGCGTGTCTAGCGACGAGATTCGCGACCAGTTCGCAGCCGAGCAAGCCACCGGGATCAGCAATGAAGGCTAGGAGGCCTAGAGCTAGAGCGTCCAATTGGAGCTCAGTGCCAAGTCCGGGGTGCCTCACTAGCTTGAAGCTCTGGTCACCAAGCGGCTGGACGTGCGCACCGTGGCATTCCCCAGATTTCGATTCTGCATCAGTGAACGCTCGAGCAAGCCTGCGGGAGAGGCAATGCGTAGGTAAATGTGGCATGTTATATATTCTAAGCGGTCTGATTGATGATGGTGTCTATACAACAGGAGCAACACATCGAATCGTGGTCGTTGAGCGGGTGTTTGCTATGCACATGGCCGTGGAAAGCACAATAAGTATGGCCAGGTGTGTGAACATGAATGCATGTTCATCGTTTCAGGCCAACATCATACCTTGCGATACGTCCATGAGACACAATTCTAGCCGGCGAGAAGCTGCACCACCCTGGAAGCTGTCTCTGGCAGTATCCAGGGACGAGCGGTGGTGGTGATGTCCGTCAATACTTAATTTGCGGGCAAGCAGCGATTGGCAGCAGGCAATCTATCCCATCCACGCGAGATGAGATGGAGGCATGTCCAGAGCGCAACAATGGGACGGGCGGTCGATAGTGAACAAGTAATACCACTGTAGGGCCGGTGTGTAGTAGACATATCCATGAAGAAACTGCTGCTTGAATGTGTTGCTTGTGCAGGCAGACCGAAAGTGCAGCCACCTAAATTCTCGGACACGGGCCAGGCCTACTCTGACGATTCCGTTGCCGATTCAGCCAAGCAAAGTGCCGGAAAGCGAGTGTACTATTATCATCGTGTCGATTCTACTCTTAAACGGCTTTGGCATGCAAAGCCACAATGGGTTGTCGAATTGAACGATCAGCAATTTCGGCCTGCGACGGACATTCGTCTGGACGAATATCGTTTCCGCGTCGAGTTGTTAGGTCTAGAGAGCGACGAGCCCTGTACGGGCGGCGGACACGCATCCTTGTCACGGTAAACGTCGATTCTCAGCGAGCGCAGGCGACTATACCGTTTTGGTGCAAGAGGCCCACTGAAGGAACCCTGAACCTGCAAAAAAGGCGTCTGCCGCTCAAGGTTCTGGGGTTAGCTTGGAGCGTTGTGTGTCATGCCCATCGGCGAACCAAGCTGTTGCGCACTGTTGCATGGGCCAGCACTACTAGCCTGAGGATCTGCTTACACTGGGGCTGGGTGTGGATGAACGCCTTCCGCAGACATTGCTTGCTTCTTCTACCGTCGTCACGATACACTGCTCTGTTTCAGCCCTTCGTTCTGCTGATTCCTGTAGTTGTGGTTGAGGCTACCTCGGCGCCTACCCCAACGTCTACTGCGCTTGCCTGCAGCAACCAATCGCCGCCCAGCTTCTCTTTGGGAGCTTGCGCTGTGTCTGTGATCCATATTCTAGCCTTTCCGGCTCCAGCAAACCATCCCGAACACTGTCGCCGCTGAACGACAGCAGGCTGCAGCGAGTCTTGGTCCGGTTACCGTCAATCATCAGCAAGATAGCTGCCATTGCTGACCCCACTTGCCCACTGGAACGCATCCTCTCGATAGCCATCGAACGTCCGTCTTCGCAGAGACCGCCTAGCTTAGCCTCTGTCCAACTCACGGTGGACTTGTCGGTTTATCGCTCGAGTCACACGGTGGAGATCCTTCACCAGAACCAGTGGTATACTCTCTGCCTACACGGCCCCACTGCATCCGAGCTGCTCCCAACACGTCAATTGACGGTTTTTGACATATTGTCGCTGGTACATTCGAACACGCACGCTCATAACTCAAGTCGCCAGGACCGCGACTTTGACCATCTGTGCCGCTTAGCTGCTGGCCAGAGGGTTCGTATGCACCGCCTTTGGCTTCTTGCGACTACACATTGCTTCTAGGACTTTGCACAAGGTACGGCGCCTTCTCGAAGGTCACATTATCCTAGCCTACTGACGTATGCGTGGTGGTAGCGTCCTTGTCTCTTCAGCCCTTTGTTTATTCGGCAAGCTGGCAGGGCCGACAAGCTACCACGAGCTCCGGAAAACGTGGCAGCACGCTCAGACCTCACCACTCTTGGAAATACCTCGCAGAACACCCTCTCCCCGCAGAAGTGCCCTTCGTCACAATTCCTCATAGCTGTCGCTGTGCTGCGCTGAGCCGAGGTTGTGAGGTTGCACCCCGAAGCACACTCCATCATGTCCTCGCAGGTGGACAGCTTGCACCTTCGTAAGACAATGAGCATGCCGAGCGACGACTCCGGGAGCAGTGGGAGTAGCAGCAACAGTGAGTGCTTGTGGGCGACGCAACAAGGCTAGTACAGGCTGACACAGGACTCAATGGCAGCTTCCATACAGACCGCAAAGCCCGAGACGTCACATCCGACCCCCGCAGCTACATTTCCTCCACCAAAGACCGACAAACCACGGCCGCACATCTGCACAACTTGCACCCGATCATTCGCCAGGCTCGAGCATCTGAAGCGACACGAGCGCTCCCACACAAAAGAGAAGCCCTTCGAGTGCCCACAATGCACGCGATGCTTCGCACGGCGCGACCTACTGCTTCGGCATCAACAGAAATTGCATGCCCAGGGCGCGACTTCCTCGCGTCCCCGCAATGGGCGCAGGGAAAGCACGACCGGGCTGCCACCCAACTCTTCAGCACGTGTGCGCAAGAACTCCGTGTCGAGCAACGTGGGCGTTCTTGGGAGCATGGGAAACCCAAGCATGAGGCCGCGCGCGAATACCATCAGCCACATCGACCCGTCGGCTCTGAGCGGCTTTCTGTCATCACACGGTGCAACGCTGTCGCAAGGGAACAGCAGACATCCAGGCCATTCACACCACGCTAGCTTGTCAGGCATAAGTGGCCAAGGTCACCAATTCGACTACAGGGGCATGTCGACTGCTGTGGGCAACCATGGACAGATACATGGGCTTCCGAGACTGGATACCGGACTAGGCATGGGCATGGGCGGAGGACTTCGCACAGCTCCTGTTCATGGGCTTGAAGCCGACGACTTTGAGATTGAGAAGTTCTTTGGGAACGCGTCTGGGTCGACCATAAATCCAAACCAGCTTCACCACTTCAATGGCGGCATGGGCCACCCGCAGTCACCTTTTCCACAATTCGGCAACCCTTTCGCAGGAAATAATCCAATGGAAGAGGACGATTTTGCCTTCAGCGCAACATTCGACAACTCCATGGTCTTTCCAGGTGCCAACGAATCAGCTCTGGACGGATCCTCGCCGTCAGCAATAAGCAGCGCGAGCCAGGGAGGCTTCAATGAAGTCATGTTGGACGGCTCAGGGCAGCCCACGTCTGCGTCCATGTGGCAGAACTCAATGGTCACAAATGCTAGCATCAACCCCACGTCCTACTCGACGCTTGACGCCATGGCACCAGCTTTTCATGAGTTGATGTTGAATGTTGGACCCCATGACATGGGAGAGCAGCATGCGCAGAACGACTTCTACATGAGCACCCCACCTCCCTTGTCGGCCATGAGCCCGTCCGCAGGCATACCTGGTATGCCGAACCAGTATTTCCAAGCCCCGATGACATTCAATTCTGATTCGGGCAGCATATCCTCGGCCTCCATTAATGGTAGTGCCAGGCACAGCTCCGTCACGTCGGTCTCTACAGAATCTATCACAGATGCCACGCGGCAAGCTCTGATCTACAACTATTCACAGGCTCTTGGACTGGGACATCCGCAGCGCAAATTCTCACAGCCGTCGATCAGCTCTCCATTGTCGGCAACGAGCAATGCAAAGGGACCGGCTCAAGTAGCTTCTCTTCCAGCTACATCGGACATTCAGCGTTATGTGAATGCGTACATTCAGTACTTCCACCCTCACCTCCCATTTTTACACATTCCGACTCTATCTTTCGACACCCCCGCGTACACTTATCATCTACGCAACGCCGGTAGCTATAATCATGACGGTATGGTTGGTGGTGGCGGCTGCCTCATACTGGCCATGGCAGCAATTGGTGCCTTGTACGAGTTCGAGCACAACGTTGCCAAGGAGTTGTTCGAGGCTGCAAAGAAAATGATTCTATACTATCTGGACGAGCGGCGTCGCGCTGGCTTGTCTGCTGTTGTGAACGGGCCTAACACGACAAATGATCTTACCAACAAACCCCCTCTTTGGTTGGTACAAGCCATGCTGCTGAATTTGATATTCGGTCACAATTGTGGAGACCGTCAAGCCGCCGAGGTCGCAAGCACTCATTGCGCCGCTCTTGTGAGTCTCGCCAAAGCAGCTGGGCTGGATAAGCCAACGAGCCTCGATGGATCGGCTCAGAGCCCCCATAATTCTGCGAACGGTGACGACACAAGCATGGCTGATGGGCTGGATATTCATCAAATCTCCAATGGCGAAGCTGTTGATGAACACACTCAGTGGATGCAGTGGAAGAAAGTGGAAGAACGAAAACGCACATACTTCGCAGTATTCTCAATGTCGAGTCTCTTGGTTTCGGCCTATGCGCACGCTCCGCGGATTCTGAACTCGGAAATTCGCCTTGACCTACCTTGTGAGGAGGACCTCTGGTCTGTCGACAATCCTCAAGCGTGGATGGCCATGGGCGGCCCGATGTTCGCTCAGACGAAAGGATTGTCCTTTAATGCAGCGATGACATACTTGCTCGAGGCAAGCACACGGCATGCGGCTACTTTTGCGAACAATTCATACAACCAAGCCTTCCGCGCCAACCAAGCCACCCACGATGTCGCTGAAAGCGTCATCCGCCCGAGCACGTTTGGATGCTACGTTTTGATCAATGCGCTCCACGTCTATATCTGGGAAACTAGGCAAAGACACACTGGACGTACGTGGAAGGCACAAGAGACTGAAGCCATGCACTCGCAAGTCGAACCCGCCCTGAAGGCCTGGCAAGCTGCCTGGAGAGCCAATCCTAACCACTGCATCGAGCGGCCTAGTCCTTTCGGACCACTATCAGCCGACTGCATACCTCTTCTAGACCTCGCCTACGTACGACTGTTTGTAAATCTTGGCCGAGCTAAAGAACTTCTCTGGCAACGAGACTTTGATGGCATGGCACTCGAATTCGCGAAGGGTGTAGACTTGATCGCCCAAGGGGACTCACCGGACAGACACTCGCCCATGGACAACGGCAACACGATGTCTCCAGGACACATGAACTCGAAGATGGAATCGAAGGAACAGATTCAGGCCATGAAACGTGAAAAGCATCTTCGGAAAGCTGCTTTCTACGCTGCAGATTCACTTGCGATGGCAGACCAACTGAACAGCGCCTACGCGGACTTTTCAGCTAGGGAGCTGCCTAGTTCGTACGCATTGTGTACGCTAGATTGTGCCCAAGTGCTTGCTGAGTGGGTCGCAACTATACAAGACCGCGTTGGGCGTCATGTGGGCATGCTAGGCAGGGACGATGTCGACTTCACGGCGGTTCCTGCGGTCATGCTGCTGGAAGAAGAAGACATCAAGCTTCTGCAGAAAATCGATGGCATTCTCCGCAGCGCTGACATCAAACTGGCTCATGACATCAGGACCAGCACAGTGCCGTTATTTGGCGGTCTTGCAAATCTAGGACATTGCGGCTATGGCACTAAGCTGCTCATGATCACGGCTTACATGCTGCTGAAAGCCGCAGTCTGGCCTGGTGAGTCTCCTAATCTTTTCACTTTATGTATAAGCTAATCCGCGTGCAGTCACACATGTTCAAGCACGCGCTCTGGAATCGCACGCACACCATATCAACCAGCGCGCAGAGAGCTCTCTGACCGCATCGTAAATACCCACTTTTTCGACTCTGTACAAAATTCTCGGTCTATATTCGCAACGAGCTCACGATATGATTAATACTCAATCCACCTCCCTCGGGTCCCCACAGAGGCTTTGAAAGCAATTTTCTCTACCCGACTGCACTTTCTTCGCAGACAATTTCGCAATGTCACTCATCACACTCGGAGCCATACTGTCCGCTGGCAATATATCGTACTCTCTCGAGTGGATGGCGTCAGTGGCGACACGGCTGCGATTTCTTTGCGTCGGTTCACTATCATGTGGCTTCACTACTGGATGACGGACGATACGAATAAGGGCAACGATGACCCTTGTGTTCACATCTTTACAACCTTTCCTGGACATTCTTGTGCGCTTTCAAAGGCTTTTTCGGACGGCGCACACTCTTGGTAACCGGGTTTGGATTAAGTGCGCATCATTTTTGGGGCTTGGTTCTTGTCCTGATGGATCAAAACGGGGACTGTGGGGACGATGTTACGACCACTATTTTCTTCTTCTTGTCTTCCACGAAATCTAGGGACAGTTTTGGGATTTTAAATCACGGGTGTGATTCTGGAGAGCTATCAAGGACAGATGGCAAAGGCTTAGGGGTGATGGATCTGGATGACCGTTACAAATCCACATCAATACATCGCCATTCCTCTTGCCTGTTTCTCTTTCACACTCAATTTGCTTTTGCACGAGCAGGATACGTCCTCTGAAGAAGCTAACAATAGCTCTGCTGCAGTCCAAGCCTCTCTAACGGTCCGAAGACTGTGGCCGACCCTACTGCACCCCACAATAACCACACTGGCTTGTTGCGCTGAGAAATCTATCAGCCGCAACGGAATTCCGGACTCTGGCGGATGTGCAGACACATGCACGGATGAAGTCGCGTGTGCTCTGGAACAATGGTCTGGCTCGATCGAGTTTGCAGTAAAGCATCTCTTCGGATATACGACAGATGACACCTCTTCGCGAGAGCCTGCTTGCTTTCACATTACCTCTCTGTGCGACCACAATCGTGCCGCAACTGCCGGAGTACTAGTGAATCTGCGTTCGAAATGCTCACGTGTGCTGTCACATTTACTCGGTCCGAATCGCTCCTGTCGATCTAGATCCAGATTCGTGAGGCCAGCGGAGATGGGTCCATGGCTCGGGGTCTCGGAAACATCTGGGAACCTGGGCCGGGGCAGAGTCCGGTACATTGTGAGTGGTGAGTGGGCCAGGGCGTGTACGGTAGACTGTGGGGATGAGAGGTCATGAGATGAGGAAGATACGTATACGCCAGGCCTGATTGTTGGGCCAATTTTGTTTGGTGTCTGATTGGCGATTGTGCATGAAGACGCTAATGTAAGATCGTAGTCTTCTGTTTTGACAACGTGAGGTATACATTATTAACGTCTCTCAATACTCATGCTTGAGCATGGCAAACAAAGAAATGTCGAGGTTGAGCCTCTATGGATAGACACTGATGAAGTCAATTCTGAGGTACGGCTCTTTGGCACAGGCACATGGAGGAAGCGCGGCGTACTCGCATAATGGGAAGGGTATGGATTGATATTTTGGGGTCATCAAAGCTTCGTCATATACATCGACAAGCATGCAGATGAAGTTTCAGCACCAACCTATTCAACGTTTGGCAAGTCGGTTACCAATTCCATCTCTGTGCGTGGGCTCTCATAGCCACTGGCCAGAGCACTCCCCTCGTGTCTTTAGTTCACCTCTTCGACACCCTTTCCTGCATCATTGCTGCAACAACATCTGATACACATCTTTCTGCTTCGCTGTGTGCCTCCAACAACTCCCCGATGACCATCGGCATTATCATTTCGCGAAGAGGCGCCTCTGCTGCATGCTTCTGTCTTCTATGCGTTGTCCTTGCCGCTGGACTCGCGCGACATGACTCTAAGACGTTGGCGGTCAAGTGTCTCCTCTTCACAAGCATAGCCTCTGTTCTTTTCTGGGTTCTCCAGCCTTTTGTAGAATATACCAGGCGCACCTTTAGGGCGCCGGAAAGACAGTTGTAGAGTGTAGTCGCGCTGGAATGGTTCCACGATGGGCCGCCAGAGCCTTTGAAGCTGTTTCAGAAAGAGTTCTTGAGCTTCGCCATTTGGCTGCACTACTTGTCTCTGACTGTACTATTGTCTGAGCTTTCGTGCAGTTCTACGTTAATTTGAGGGGCCAGGAGCGATACAAGTTGGCCTGATATTGTGTAGTTGGTATGATGTGCTGTGTCGGGCGTTTGGGGAACATTGGGCGCGGTTTCAACATCATTCGTTGTCAGATCACTTTGCAATCTTCATGGTCCGAGGTGCGATGAGATCGAGAGAATTGAGTGCAGTAGAGAAGGTGTGGCTGGTGAAGCACGTACGCGACGCGTTGATAGGTTGCGCTTGGACCCTTAGTGGCTCCACCTTCTATCATGAACCAGGCCTCATTCACACTGCCATCAACTTCATCGTTGCCTTGAATTGCTCCTCACTGCGAAATCGACTTCTTTCCCATATATCCGAGATTAGTCAAGTACAATGTCTAGACCTGCGGCAAGGAAAGCCGCGCCGAAAGGCGAATATATCGAGACGGTGAGCGCGCAATGGAGTGTGTTCAGAGACTTGACTGGCTTCAGTTAATGTCAATCTTGAACTTGCGCGCATTACATATCATCCACCACCTCGCATCACTGACACTAAATCAGGATTCCGGCAACAAAGTCTCCCGACGTGCAGCAATTACCGGCACAGCAAATATCACCCTTGGCGGCCGCACAGTCATCATGGCCGACGTGCAACTACGCGGCGACCTACATCCCACACGCGCAGTACCATCATCTTCCGGAAAAGAAGTCACGCCCACCAGTATCATCATCGGACGGTGTACCGTTATCTCCACAGGCAGCGTCATCAAGCCTCCATGTCGAATCAGCAGAGGCCAAGTGCATTACTATCCTATGAAGATCGGAGACAATGTGTTCGTCGGTACGTGAGAAGACTTTACTTCACATGACATGCTACAGCTCACATGCTGAATGCATCAGGACCGGGCTGCACAATACAAGCCATTTCAATCTCATCACATGTCCACATCGGCGAGAAGGTTACTATCAGTCCGTTTGCAATCATCAAGGAAAATGTCAAGATCCTGCCCAACACAGTCATCCCGGCGAACATGGTGATCGCATCTAATTCCGTGGTTGGTGGGCGGCCTGCAAGAGTTGTTGGTGAAGTAGGCGAAGGCTGGGGTGTCAGCGGAGGAGGAGCTGGAGGCGGCTTGGGTGTGGGAGGTGGTGGAGAGGAGAAGTGGGTTGAGGGCGGTGATCTGAGGGAGCTGGTGAGAAGTATCAAGTAGATGTTGGATGTTGTGTGCGAAATCGCGCCTTCTTTACGATACCCCAGAGACAGAATCTAATGCGAAGATAAACTCTCACCTTGTTAGGGAATGCGGAGTTGTGGTTCGCGAGGCCCAAATCACTGGACGTCAGCCTGCTGTGCTGTATTCGGCGTTCAGCACGCTGTCGCTAAATCTTCAGCATACTGCTCTGGACATCAATGATCAAGGCCAGACGAGGATACGGAATATCGTATGCAACAAGAGCTTCCGAGACATTCAGGACGACTTGTACCAACTTATCCTGACCACCTCGCAGCCATCTCCCACCACAAAGCTTAGAGGGTCTCTGCAACTATCTGAGTTCAAAAGACCACCCCAAGAAATTCCCGTCCATCTCCAAAAAACCCAGCGCAAGACTCATCCGATGCCATACTCCCCATCTCATCATGATCCAAAACCCACGACATCGCATCATGCGCCATCTTGACCCATCCGGTCCCCAAGTCTCCAACGCTCTCGATCGACGAAATGCATGCTGACATCGCGAAACCGCAAATCAATCGCGCATACTTTCATGTCATGCATGAGGATACTCTCTCCTGCAGTCTCCTGCTCGACTCAATTCTCACGTCCTGCACATTCGCTTACGCCTCCCGACCACCAGCACACACATTAAACATATCCTACCTAATCCCTCATAAATCGATGTCATTTATTCGACAGTCGTGCCATCAGCGCTGCCTAGATGTCATTCATCACAGTTTCACCACCAGATACAACTCGTCTCAATCTACGGGGAACCACTTTCCCGGAAGCGGCCCGCAACACATGCGTACCTAGCACACGACATAAATCCGATGATGAATGTGTGAAGCGAGCGGGAAGGATTTAACCGTCGGGTGTTGATGCGCTGTAGGCCGGCGACACGATGTTCCAGATAATGGATTTATGCGCAAGAAGAGTAAAGAAAGGCATAACAGATGGCTGTGCTGCATTGGAGGTAATGTGGTGAGTCATTGGGAATATATCTCAATTAAAAGTCCAAATATCATTGTCAACGTCTCCGCCAACTTTCACTACGAGAGGAGTACGTGCCCGCAGTAAGCGTGCAGTAACCTCTCGTTTTGAGATTCTCCGTCAATGGGCTCAAGGCAGTCCTCCACATATCGTGCTTCCACTTGATAGCTTTGTTAGCGTAGTTCGATACCCTCCAGATGAGGGCATATGAGGTCTATACATTCACAGTTTGCTGATGTTTGTTGAGATGGTAGCAATCGAACACTCAGTTGCTCACGCTGGCCACGAGGCTCTCGTACTTGTTCTTCCAGTAGGCCGTGTCACCTCCGACGGCGACGCCGTTTGGCCTCGAGTTCGTACTGGTTTTGGCGGAGGAGAGCTCGAGCTTGAGGGTCTGAATTTGCTCCTCCAACTCGATGTTGGCGTCGCGGACCTTATCAAGTTGCTTGACGGCGGGGAGGATCTGCTTGTACTCTGTGTAAGAGCGCTGGGGTCATGTTAGCATTGTTCAACGAAAGAGGGCATGTGTTAAGGTGCTCGTCTTTCCCGATTGAGAAACCTTGGCATTTGAAAAGCCTCGAAGGTCGACAAGATGGATACGAGCACCTTCATAAAAGTCACGCAGCGACTCACCTTGGCTAGCGCGGTCCACTCATCCAACGCCTTCTGCAGAGTCTCTTTCTGCTCTGTCAAGTCTTGAACTTGCTGCTTCAAGACGGCCTCACCGGCGCTGGACGGCAGCTGGGCTCCACCCACGGCAGGTGCAGACTGGTTAGCTTTGAGCTTGTCAACCGCGCTCTTCAGTGTCAAATTCTCGTTCTTGAAGATAGTGACGGCCTGTGATGCGTTCTTCGCCTGCTCAGCGAACTTCTGCTGCTTTGACAGGAGATCGCCGTTCTGGGCAGTCAGGGTCTGGTTTTGCGAACGAGCAGCCTGAAGGTCGGCAGTGAGGGTTGCAAGCTCCTTGCCCACATTGACACTGCTCTCTTTGGCCTGGTCAAGCTCCATGTTTAGCTTGCCGAGCTGCTCCAGCAGTTTTGCCTTGTCCTTGAAGAGGGTGGAGTTGGCTTGTTCAAGCGCAGGTAGCTCGGCGAGGCGTTCCTTGAGGGATGCGTCCTCCTTGCAAAGACGCTCTACTTCGGCGGTGAGGTTCTCGATCTTTTGCGTGTTCTCCTTGCTTTTCTGATATGATGTCAGTTCAGTGTGGCGTATACTATCAGGAATAAGTAGACTCACGGAGAAAGCTTGGGAGTGCTCGGTAGCCATGCGGTTGTACTTCTCGTTGATCATCTTGCTCCCCGCTCTGAGCTTCTCAAGAGCCATCTTACCGTTATTCTCCTGCCCTTTGAGGTTGTTGATCAGCGTAGTCAAGCCTGTGGCTTTCGCGGTCTCCTTGGCGAGCAGATCGGTCTTTGCCTTGAGCTCGGCGGCGTGCTGTTCGGTGGTCTTCTGCTCTTTTGCCTGCGACTTCTCTTGCATCTCGGTGATGGTCTTCTGCAGACCTTCCACCTCAGCCAGTAGCTGTGTTTTCGTAGCGACGAGAGTCTCGAGCTCCTTTTGGAGGCCGTCGGCCTTCTCAAGGTCATCAGCCTTGGTGGACTGCTCCTGTTCGAGCAACTTGACGTACTTGTCGATCTCATCCTTGAGGTTGCCCTTCTCCAGCACAAGACGCGAGACACGCTCACGCATATCCTCAACTTCCGTTAGCTTGGTCGCCGTCTTAGCTTTGTAGTCTTGAAACGCCTGCTGTTGCTCCAAGATGACGCCATGCTGAACATTGACTTTCTTGTGCTGCATGTTCAGTTCCTGCTGGGTCTCTTGGTAGGTTTCGTTCATCATCGCTCCGTGGTACAAGGACATGTTGTTGCGCTGCTTCTCAAGGAAGTCCGGCAGCGCGTCTTTAGTACCCTTGGCGGCTTCGAACAGGAGTTCAAGCTCGGCCCAAAGATCATCCACCGTCTTGAGAGCGGTTGTATCGTCCTCTTTGAGCGCCTCGCGGATGAGTTGGAGAAGGTCGCGTGTGCTTGAAACCGCGCTTGAGACCGTGCTGGAAAACTTTGCGGCATGTATTTCGACCTCGTCCTTCAGAGCGTTGGCCTGGGCAATCGCCAGCTCGGCGCCGGAGTTGTGAGAGATTTCTGGGGCGGATTCTTCATGGCTGGCAGCGATCTGCTCCTTGGTCGCAATGGTGTTCTTGGCGGATGCGGTTGGGGTGGAGGAGACTGCAGACGGAAAGGAAGGCTGACGATTCCGCGTTGAAGAGGATGCGTACTTGGAGAACCCTAGAGCTGTCGGGCCTCCGTACTGCTGAGAAGCCATCGTGGTTGGATCTGTAGGGAGAGCAATTGTTAGAGCATGTATTTGGGAAGAAGCGGGCATGAATACGAACCGCACCGAGTGGCGGAGGCACAGCAGAGTCACTCGCAGACGTATCCAAAGTGCGATTGTCGTTGACGCTGTAGGCGAGGGTAAACAAAGCTGCGCAGTCTCGTGATAGCTCAACAGAGAACAAGAAGCGCCATGCGCAAGGTGTTTGACCTACAACGGGATGACGCTGTGTCACTCTGGTGGGCGTATGACTTTGAAACAAATGAGAGCGGCGTGACGTAAGAGAAGGCAGTTGCGAGGTGGACGTTGGCAAAAGTTATAGAGGAAGGAGCAGGCGTGGTCCGTGCACACCTGTATAGTTTTGACGATCAGGGTCCGTCGTTTCTTTCGAGTCACTAATTGGCGTTCAGTATGTACCGAAGTAGACGCAGTGAAGTCCACCGACGGAGAGCTATTGGGATCCACTGATGGAGAGCGATTGGGACTTCCAACTTACACAGCACAGACAAGGACGTAGGAGATGGCAATGCGGTGTTGTTGTTTGGGCTCATGAGGAGAGGCAAGCACGAGACCCTGACAGCGGAGAGCGAAGCAACCTCAACATGTCTATCCGCTCATAGGCCGCTAGACTATGCTACCGCCTATTGCTCTCGGCAGTGAAGTGAGACTAAGTATTTTGACTTGACTCTCAAATGCTCCTCCACTATGCCTACCTGCGGGCGTCTAAGATACACGTAATTCACTCTCACCAGCACACATGCATGTTATTGGTCGGTCACGTATGAAGGTAAAAGTAGAGTATACGAGATGCTAAGGATGAAGACGTGCACCTTATGACTTTGAGAAGAGAGTGTTAACAGGAGAAGAAGGAAAGGGAGAACAAGAACCTCACAGCCAGATATTAACGACTATTTGGAAAAGATATAGATGTACACATGGTCAGACGGCAGGCAATGCTCCCTTGAGTCCCTTCACAACCGGGGGAATATTCGGCTCAACGAAATACGAAGACTATGATGAGACTGAGATGAGCTGTGTGAGAAAGTAAAGAAAATATTTACCAGTGACCAGTGAAGGGCTTCTCTGTATGCAAGGTCTTCTGGAAGAATTGAAATGATAGGAGAATGAACAAGTGAACCATGGAGCGAAGCTTCGCGAGATGAGAAATTCAGCCCATAGTCTATCGTGCTTGTAATTTCACAGTCGTGCTGAAAAGACCCGCGTCAAATTAGCAGCTGAGTGGTGAGCCCAGAAAAGGGGTGCGCATGGCCATCAAAGTCGTGGCAGAAAAAGAAAGTTCACCGGCCGCCGTAGTCCCGCTGTCAGGCACTGTCGATCCGCTCCGACCACGGTCCGACTGATCGCGTCTTCGACCTAAACATCAACACACGTGGCAAATGAGACTACGAAAGTACTCACATCTGCAAACAGGTGAAGTGGTTTTGAGTAACATTTCGATTGAACATGCACGTCGGTGTCCGAGAAAGACGCGGCTCAGTCGCTTGTGCAATGCGCGGGACGCAGATGAAGATCCTTCCGATGGTGGACATATTGAGCCTGAATCCCATCCCGGTGGCCGCGAGACCCATGTAACTTTGACCATCATGCGGTGTGTGGAAGGTGTGTCCACCGACTGCTTGGGACTTTGTCGGTGGGAATGTTCTGGTGGCACGCTACACTTTCCCAGTACCACCAAAAGAGTACCACCGACAAGGCTCGACGGGCGTTGGAAGATTTCAAGGGGCCGCGGCGGCGGCATGGTGCCGAGTTGAATCCTTAGTACGGCGCACCGGGATTATCCGCTGGCGAGTGGAGTCTGCTGCCATTTGAAACAGCCAAAGACGGACATCACTGCCGAGCCTTCTTGTCTGGTATCGTGCATTTGTCGACCCCCCGGGGGCAGCCGTGGAGAAGACAGCAATAAGACAGGTGCCCACTGGATAAGGAGATGAATGGGTACAGCCGGCGAGAGTGAGACATCCCGATGGTATGGTGGCTGGAGCAGCAAATCGAGGCTGGCACGCAGGGTTCACAGTAGTGGCCGTCACCTTTATTTGAGATGCAACGGGGTTCAAATGTTATGTGTTCAAATAAACGCCTGAGGAATGACAAAGAATTGACATGATTGCCGTGCTTTCCCATACCGGTACAACTAAGGTCGACAGTCGCGCCGATTTCGAATGCCCTGCGATTCATCCGCTTTCCACTTCCAGTCTGTCGGGTATCACTAGCGTATTTCTCCCGCGGGCTTGCTTCTTCTCGTCCAGTCTCGTCGCCCACCACCTGCCATCCCACCTCTGCACACCACACACAGTCACGACCGTACTCGATGCCCGTTATGTGCTTCGGCAGGAAATCCGGAGAGCCGGGCACCGACCGCTCGGCAGAGATTGAGAAGACGCTCAGGACGGACAGGAAGAGACAAGAGCGCGAGGTCAAGCTGCTGCTGCTGGGTACGTTGCGCTGAGCAGGAGTAGATGCACGTGATACGGCAGGGCTAACACAGCACGACAGGCGCCGGCGAGAGCGGCAAGTCGACGGTGCTCAAGCAGATGCGAATCATCAATGCCGGCGGATTTGGCAAGCCGGAGCGCAAGTCGTGGCGCGCGACCATCTTCAACAACCTGGTGTCCGCCTTCCAGACCATCTACGCGGCCATGCAGGAGGACGACACAGACTTTGAGGACGAGGACAACATAGTGCGTGGCCACAACCTTATACCAAGACAAGCACACGCAACATAGCTAACACACCCGCAGAGATACTCGGAACTCGTCAACGCAGCGCCAGACATCGGCACCGACGAGCCCATGCCCGAGGAGTTTCTCACGGCCTTCAACTGCCTGTGGGCCGACAAGGGCGTGCAGCTGACCATCCTCAAGGGCAACCAGTATGCCCTGCACGACAACCTGAGCTACTTCTTCCAGGACATCGAGCGCCTCTTCTCGCGCGACTTCCTGCCCACCGACCAAGATATTCTGCGCACGCGGTTACGGACGACTGGCATATCCGAGACCATCTTCGAGCTCGGCAACCTCACATACAAGATGGTCGATGTGGGTGGACAGCGGTCGGAGCGAAAGAAGTGGATACACGTCTTCGACAACGTGCAGGTCGTGCTGTTCCTCGTCGCAATCAGCGGCTACGACCACGTACTTGTGGAAGACCGCAACGGCAACCAGATGCACGAAGCGCTCATGCTGTTTGAGTCGATATCAAACTCAAAGTACTTCGAGAAATCGGCCCTCATCCTGTTCCTCAACAAGATCGATCTCTTCCGCGAAAAGATTGCAGGCGGCATGAGCCCGATCAGCAAGGTCTTCCCCGACTACACTGGGCGACACACAGACATCGAAGCAGGCATGGAGTTCTTCGCCAACAAGTTTCGCAATCTCGTACGACAGCCAAAGAAGGAGGTCTATGTCCATTACACGAATGCGACCGACACGGATCTGCTGAAGAAAACCATGGCATCGGTACAGGACATGATTGTCCAACGGAACCTCAACGCCCTCATCTTGTAAACGAACCATTCTCTACGCCACTTCGCCGACAGTAATTCATGCAGGGAACGATCACCAGTGTAAACTGATGCACACTCGAGCGCGTCCGGCGCACGCGCCCAAGCACCGTGACTTCGGTCCCTCGCACCCCACCACGATCCGCCCTGCGACGATCTGCTTTCATATTATACCCCAGATTTGACTTCATTTGGACGCTGTTCTACGACGAGTTCACGACATAATTCCACTTCTTTCACATTTTGCAACGGCGGGCGGGTCAATGACGGTTGGATGGGTTCCGCGGAGTCCGCAAGCGGACAGCAAGAGACGGACGCTTTCAATTGTTTCAACATGTCACGCATATCCACCCATTTTTTTTTGGCACACACATCAGCACACAGCGGCGGGAACATTTGCGACGTCGCTTTTTCTGTAACGTCATTGCCACGAATATCGATACACCTCTGGCATGTCCCATGGTTTAGGGTTGAACAGGGAGGCGAAATATAGTGCCTACAGGAAAGCATGCAAGGCCGTTCCTCCCAGATAACACGGAATGTAACGTCAGTCAGTGCGCGTCTTCTCCTTTTGCTTGCAGCAAAGACACGTCAGACAGAATCTCCACCAAGTTGGATCTCTGACATAAGCTCAAGGAGGAAATGCGGACTAATGCGCTTGGGGCAAGCCGTGCGGCTGTGGCGTGAGTTCGCAGTTTGTGTATGCACGAGTGCGGCGTGGGAGTAATACGAGACGTTTACCTAGGATTACAACATATGCATTGAAGTAGTACTCTGGGTATAGGAAGTGGTGGATGTTTGTTGAATAAAGTCAGTGCTGTAGCTCTGCATCGGACGCCCTAAGAGTATCGGGCAGGTGCAACAAGCGAGCGTTGAGCTGTCTCACTCTGAAGCAGACATACAGCGTGACTACTCTCTGGACGGCAGGTAGTACCATGGACTAGGATGTGCAGTCTGTTGCAAAATGTCCTTTCATGCTCGAGGTCGGCACGAGCAAGGAGCTCAAAGGATCTGAGACATGAAGCACATCGACACAGCCCAAGCTGCGAGAGTACGTACTGAGATGTGCATTGAGCCATCTTGCAGCCAGGAGCATTTAGAAGTCGCACTATACCCTTTCGTCGAGTAGGTATCAGGTGGTGAATGCCATGTGACATGACGCGTGACGACAGATAACGGATAACGGGCGAACCTCGGCGCTTTGATGGCGTGCAGCAAGGCCTGACCTGAAGCCAGCCTTGAGCCGCATCCAACACCACAACCACCCCGCCATACCACCTTGCTCTTGTCATGTTCGCGCCCTCGCTGGGTAGAGTCGCACGCTCCACGAGCTCCCTCTCATCTGCGCCTGTCCTCACACTGGGCCGCGCCGGGCTGAGCACCATCAGACCGAGCCACCAGCGGCGCTACTCGTCCTCAAAGTCGTCGATAGCCTCCAAGTCGGCGCTGGCCCCGAGCAGCAAGAAGAAGCCGGCGCAGGACGTGGAGCATAATGCAGCGCCACAGCTACAGGGCATCGAGGCTGGCGCAAAGGCAACAGACACGGCGGCAGAGATAGCCGTGGCAACCTCGATGAACAACGTGCCTCACGTGCCGCCAACCACCCACATCAGCGACGCGGGTAAGAAACGCTCCAACCGATATGTGAGTGCAAGTACTAACAGCTCCAGACGTGCATCTGTCGGCCTTCTTCGCACTCCACCGACCACTCTCCTTCCACCGCGAGGCATGGCAGCCACTCGCATCCATGGACGCCTTCGAGGCGGTCTTCAACAAGTCAGAGCCCGGCAATGCGCGTGCGCGAACGATAGAGGAGACGCGCAACACCCTGAGCGCCCTCGTACAGCAGATCACCGCCCGCCTCGACGCCCACGAAGAGATGCAAGCCGACGCCATGTTCCCCATGGAGCCCATGGAGCCCATGGATCCCATGAATCCCGGGCAGTACCTTGACGGCCCGCCCACAGAAGAAATGATCCAATTCTACACCTCGCGGATACCTCACTTCCAAACGCCCCCTCCACCCATAGCCTTCGACCCGTTCGTCATGACCCGGCCCGTCACAGAAGTCGCCCTCCCAGCCGAGCCCGCCGAGCGACCAAGGACGTTCCGCGAACACGTGCATAAGCGGAGAGGCGGCATGCTCTTGATCAGCGTCAAGAGGCAGCGCAAGCTGAAGATGAAGAAGCACAAGTACAAGAAGCTCATGAAGAGGACGAGGCTGGAGAGGAGGAAGCTGGACCGGGCGTAATCGATGCGCGTGACGACGTTTGAGCTTCCGCCACCAGAGCAAATAGAAGGATCGTACAGATCGTTGAAAGCGCCAAAGAAAGCGGCTAAATGTTCATGCGACTGCGTTCCGTGGATGCGACGAGACGGATCCAAGCACTCCGCGACTGTCACGTCAGACCGTCATCGACTTCGCTCGAAATGCCATGCGGAAGCCTCGAAGAACATTCTCTGCTCTTTCTTCTTCGCCTCCATCTTATAGCGTTTCCTATGTTCTTGAGCACTTACTGTCACGATTGCATAGGGCGCACGCGCCTCGTCTGTTCACAAATACCATCATATCAACACAATCTAGCCATGCGCACATTCTTGCGCATAATGTTTCTCCTTGCAATTCATTCCGCTTGCTGAAGTTCGACCGGTGCTGCAAACGCATTGCCTTCTTGTCCGTGTCATAATGGCGGCTACAGGTGTCGGACGCCAGGCTGAAACGCCACCGCGACTGAGGCCGTCGGACCCTCTCAAGCCTCGCCCTCGGGTAACGTCCACACTCGAACACCACTCCGCACGTCAACGCCTTAATTGGTATTCGCTAAGGCCTACGACAGTCGCAGCCTGCAAATCAAACGTGCCACCAGGCTCGAATGCGCATGACGCCTTGGCAGAACGGCGGCCCGAGTCACTTTCCACCACCATTCCAGTCACTCCTGCGATGCTGGGCAGTACATTCTGCAGGCGTTTGCCATGGCGGGACGCAGCATTCGAGACAGATGGCGTCCCTGTGCTCGTCGTCATGGCGCCTGCTCAGGACGAACTGTGGGGATGCTGTTCGTTGCTATACAATGCATTGAGATATAAAACCCTCCACCACTGCGCCCCCAATTGCAAATCAGCAACTCCAGCATCACTCACTTCCATTCGCTTTTCTTCCTTCGCCCCGGTCGGCTTCTATTCTTCTTCCTTTCTAGAGCTAGTCTCACGTTCGCTTACAACCTAACGTCTAAAAGAACCCGAATCTTTTGTTTATATTCAATACCGACATCATGGTTTCCAAGGTCATTCTCATCGCGGCAATGATCGCATATGTGGAGGCGCGCTTCGGACAGGAGAACGTCCCCATCGCAGCTATCTCAGCCGTCCAGGGCGGTGCCGGCGGCGCTGCTGCGACCATCGCAGGCGCAACTATCAGCGACCTCCTCGGTGGAGCCAACTCCTGCGCGAAGCTCACTCGCGCCGACCAAATCGTCACTGAACTCGGCGGCGGCGCCGACGCCATCGCAGCCGCCATGGGCCTCGTAGCCGCAGAGAAGAACACCAACCCTTTCGCCAACGGCAACGTTCAGAACGTCTGTGGCGACGCGAGTCTCCCGGTCACCCCTGAGCTCCGTGGTATCACGCCCCTTATTGACCCCGATGTCGATGTCAACGGTGATGCTGCTGCGCTCAGCGCGCAGAGTCTTGGGGCGCCGCTTAATGCCGATGGCATGAGTGTCTTTGATCTTATGGAGGCGGCTGGTCTTGGGGATCTTGTTGTTGCGCAGGGCGGTGCGGGGGGCGCGGCGGCGGGTGGTGCGGCGAATGCTGGGAATGCTCAGCAGGGGAATGCTAATGCTGGGAATGCTGGACAGAACGCTGGAAACGCACAGCAGGGCAATGCCAACGCTGGTAATGATGCTGCGGCTGGACAAGACGATGCTGCTGCCGATGCTGAGTGCGAGGATGTAGCCGCTGATGCTGGTGCGAATGCTGGAAACGCCAACCAAAACCAGAACGCTGGCAACGCAAACCAGAACCAGAACGCTGGCAACGCAAACCAGAACCAGAACGCTGGCAACGCAAACCAAAACCAGAACCAGAATGCCGGCAACGCCAACCAAAACGCTGGCAACCAAAACGCTGGCAACAACGCAGCAGCAGGCGGCGCCGCCGCAGGAGGCGCCGCAGACTTCGGCGACTGCACCCCAACCATAACCTTCCAAGGCGGCGAAGGCAACCGCCCCGCCACAGAATTCACCTTCCAAATCGCGGACCCCCTCGCACGCGGCGGCCAAGGCGAAGCCCTAAACCCCAACATCATCACCAATGCTCTGTGCAACCAGCTCACCAACGTGTGCAACGCCAATGCTGCTGCTATCACGCTCTGTGAAGATGCGCAGGCGCAGGTTGAGGCTGCGGGTACGAGGAATAAGAGTACGGCGGATTTGTTTAACAGTGCGGTTGGGTTTGCGGGTGCTGTGACGAATCCGGCGGGGGGGCCGGCGGATGTTGCTGCTGCGAGGAAGATGAGGAGGGGTTTGAGGGTTTAGAGGGGTGCGTGAAGGGGGGTGTGGGAAGGGGGAGAATATGGTTGGATGGCGATTGAAAATGGTATTGGGATCAGTGAGATTGACTTTTGGGATATATCATGCGATTATAGCATTGGTGGAGGGGTCTTTCTTTTTGTACGATTACAGGTTGTAAGTTCAACTTTTTATATATCATTTTGAATGAGGATTTGCTTGCTTGTGTAGCGACTTTGAAATGACTTGTTTCTTGCGTCGGCGTTGTGAATAGTCTCTGCTTGGTAGGATAACGGCTGATGGGGGAGTGAGTGGTAAGGATTCTGTCTTGCTATGATACGGACCACGCTTCTCGGACTTGGGGAGTATACGTATTGAATGGGTGCTACTTTTGCAAGTTCAGTGCTTCTTGAAGAGCGACATGATACACACGAGTGAGTACATCCATCCACCATCCCAAGTCTTGGTATTCATAGTCTCCCTTTTTGAGTATGAGAGTGTAAGTCGAGAAACAGAATATGTACATATATCCCGACTCCCTTGTCTGCCACCCCCTCGCACTCCTCGTCGGACTTGCGTCGTACGGCTCCTTCAACATATGCAATGAATGTCTCTTTCTCCTCATGTTCGCTTGCGTATTTGAGAACGTGTATGGTACTTTTTAAGCGTGAGGCGTGCGCCAGAGCTGAGAAAAGGACAGGACGTGATTGTAATACATACGAGCATATACGGGAGGGAATTGAAAGCGAGACTAGCATGAAAGTTGGGAAGTTACTGGTTTTTTTCTTGTGTGTTTTGCCTGCCTGTCTTTGGTTGTTTGCGTATCTTGCGGGGTATGAGTTAATTTGCAGCCGTCTCTTCTCCAAGCTTCAAACTCCCTTACAACTCCTTGCGGCATACTCAATCTTTCTCCGCCTAATCCTTCGTCTCGACGTATTTCTTCCTGCCAGGCTGCGATGGTGTCAAGCTTAGTACTCTTAGTGAGCTGCCTAGTAAGACGCCTTCTAGGCATGGTATTGAGTTTTGTGCAAGACAGAGCGAAGTATATTCCTTAGTGCAGCTATGATGCTGTGTATTTGCGTTGAATGACTTAATAGTCTCTTGTTGGGAAATAGGTGTGGCGTAGAATGTTTAGACGATGTGATCCCACCTTTCGGTGCGTATTTAGTCAGATTCGGACATTGGATGGCTTTTCCGCTGGCTGAACAAATCTGTGATGTGAATGTACGCTTCTCTTGGCTGAGATGTACCGGTAGCCTTGTACGCATGCGTATAGAAAGTGGGGATATCGAACGCAGTGCTAAGTACAGTGCTAAGTACAGTGCGAAGTACAGTGCTACTCAACAATTAGTTATTCTACTAGCACCTCATTTAAAAAGGCTTAGTAGCACTAACTTACGTTACGCCTCTTTAATTTTATTACTATTAAATGGAGAGCCTACGTATAACGTAAAATACCACCGAGCCGGCTATATCACCGAGCCGGCCACATTTTTTTACACCAAAAAAAGCACTTTCTTAGCACTGCTATCTCAAGCACCGCTTAATAAAATTCTCTAAAAATTTGACTGCAAAGCTGCATCTACATAAGGATTAATATGTCAGGATTACTAAGCTCTAGCTTACGTAAGTAATACTTTATTAAAGAAACTTTAAATTACAGGGGTCTACAACTACTATCTTAGTAACTAATAGTGCTAGAAGATTAAGATTTTGAAATAGAGAAGCTTATATAGTTAACGTACCTCACGGGTGGGCTGGCCACCTCAGAAACACACCAAAAAGCCAAGTTTTTATCTTAACAACGTCTTGATAGAATTCTCTATGATTTTTACTAACGTATTCCACCAGCACCCTGGTCAACCTAGCACCCTGATCAAAAATGCTTGGCAGCACCAACACACGTTACGCATCTTCATTTTCATCGCTATCAAACAAGGAGCCTACGTACGTCGTGCTCACATTAGATTTAGAAGATATCTCTGTATCTTTTCTGCACGTGCGCGCGTTATGCCCAGTCCCGCTGCAGTTCCCACAGCGCCGTACAGCTGGTTGGGCTAGTTCTTAATCACTACCACCACGAGCCTTCTTAGACCGCCTAATAGCTACAGAGGCCTCTGCAGCTACCTGCGCTGCTGCAGTCCTATACTCTATAGTGCCACCC
>Ga0265797_10001126_pt1 | contig 47765 bp, 31 predicted proteins | sample P2T30metagenome_FD_192433 | JGI IMG/M metagenome (GOLD analysis project Ga0265797, IMG submission 192433) | Plant litter microbial communities from East Loma Ridge, Irvine, California - P2 T30 | ecosystem: Environmental > Terrestrial > Plant litter > Unclassified | place: USA: California...
CTTTCAAAAGTGACAACGCTACGTGAATTCTGGGGAAATGGCAGGGGGGCATCCCGTCAGATTTGGCGTAGCGCTGCCGTTATTTTAACCATTATTACCAAACCTGCCTGGCAAGACAGAGCTCGAATAACAAATCTGTGGCATACGAATAGCCGGCAAGCTCAGGGTTAAGCCTAGATATGAATGATACAGGATTTGGAGGCTTACTTCTGACCTTATATAATGGTAATTATATAAGGCTATAAAGAAAGTTGGGTTTTTGAAATCCATTTGTTCATGTGTATATAAAAAAACTCATTTTTGAAAAGAAGTTGTTGATAATTTGTACTCAAAAAATGCTCATCAACTTTCCATGGAGATGATAGTGAGAAAAAAATGTAGCCTTAGTGACACTGTCACTTTTCGTTGGGTGCTGTGAGCCCGGTGCAAAGGGTGGCCAGCAGGTTATGATAAAAGAAAATGCGATATCACATTATGTGGACCGTAAATATCTTTAATTGCTACCCGGAAGGTTTCGTTTGCAAGACAATATGACTGGTTTTTAACAAGCGAAGATGAGATAAAATATCAATCGCTTATAATAATACACTACGCTAGTCTGAAATTTTACTTTGATATAAACCATCAGAATTCATTTTTAAAAAAAAAGCAAAAGCTGCTATTAGATAAATGATTACTCTACAAAATTGTTGTCCGAACTATAATATTTGTCAGGTTGAATTTTTTTAATATGACGCATCCGTATCAGATTCAATAAGTGAAATAAATAATATTTCAGCAGGAAGACTGGCTTGATTTTTGATTTTCATTGTTAAGAAAGGCTGTGTACTGACAGGCAAGTTGGGAATATCTACATTTTTATACTTGGCTCTTTAAATTTTGTAATTATAAGACACCTTTTTTTGACAAATCGGGATTGTGGTGTAATTTATTGGGAGGAGCAGAGGGAGGCAGAACCATGAGCTTGTAATGATAACTGACCATTCTTCCGATACTCCGAAATTTTAAGATGTTTAACCGGAGCGTTTAAGTGATTTCCGCTTCATATGTTGTTATTAGTAGTTCCTTTTAATCCCTTATTATATTGTATTGTATTTTCGGCTTAATAAGAGAAAAAGCCTGTCCCAGAAAAAACAAACATCACTGAAAATAATACTTCCATATCTTTTTTTCAATGTTCGCAGTTTGAGTTGGAATTGGTAATTCCGTCAGTTCCATCATTAGTATGAATGGTCTGAATGCATAACTGGGTTGAAAGTCGAGCGGGCAAATGAATGGCTAAAAGCGCAGCGACACCTGGGACCACAACCGTTTTAACGAATGCTTTTTAGGATGATCATGCGCAATTTTTTAAACTCCAACAAATCGAAAAAAAAAACGATAGCGCAATTACATCATAGGCAGTTTCAGTATGCTTATCTAATTTACCAGAAGTTGAAAAAGTATCCTTTTGTTAATTTTTTGAGCACATATAATGCCGTGTTATGTGACTTCTGGGTTGCACAAAATTATCAACCATTCTGCAGTATCCGGATATCCACGTTAAAGCACTAAGAGAGGCTGTAGTAAAAAATAATCGTATCTTTACCGACAAAGAATTTGTTAGTCATACTGACAGGAGCGGTCTGGAAAAGCTTCGCCTCAATCTTAAAAGGGCGGTGTCAATCTTGTGAAAAAGCCGGGCCACCTCGGCCGTGACACTGCCGATATGAACCAGCTGATAAAGCGTTAAATGCTTATGGTGTAGCGGTCCGGTATATCGACGATGGTATCAGTACCAAAGGTGAAATGTGGGCAATGGTTGTTACGATTATAGCCACTATTGCCCGGCCAAACGCCGCAGAATACTCGATTGCACGAATAAATGCCGCCAATGAACGAAGCTGAAAGGCATTCGGTTTTGCCGCAGACGCACCATAAACAGAAACGCAGTGGTGGCAATTTACAGAAAGCGAGCAGGGGCAACAGAGACAGCTTTGCATTGCCAGCTCAAGTGTTTGTGAAATTCTGGAAAGTATGAGATGGCAGCATGATGCCGGAAGACATGATGCTACCATATCAGGGATTGTGCCGTATACAGTATCAGACTGATGAGTCGGCAATCTTCAGATTCAGCGTTTCAGTGATGGTTTTCACAAAGGGTTTGATATTTTCAGCGTTACGCTTACTATATGGAATATCTATGCAGAAGGCATCGGTGATTGTGCCAGGCATTCCCGTTACCAGCAGAATGCGATCACTGAGCATGATCGCTTCTTCAACATTATGCGTGACCAGTATTATCGATTTTGTTTTAAATGCTCGCTGTTCCCATAAACTTATAAACTCATGACGCAGCTTATGCCCTGTATAAATATCCAGCGCAGAGAAGGGTTCGTCCAATAGCAGCAATTCCGGTTCAACCGCCAGCGCACGGGCAAAACCGATACGTTGCCGCATGCCGCCCGACAACTCTTTTGGCCACGCATCGGCGTAACCAGATAGGCCGATAAGGTCTATCATATCAACCGTACGGCGTTTAACCTCACCGAAAGGCAACCCCAGAGCTTGTAAGCCAAAAGCAATATTGCCAGAAACCGTAAGCCATGGAAAAAGGGCAAATGACTGGAATACCATACTGACGTCAGGGCACGGACCTTTCACAGGTAAATCGTTACATACAACTGAGCCAGATGTCGGTTCTTCCAGACCAGCAATAATACGCAATAGGGTGGATTTCCCTGAGCCGGATTTTCCCAGCAACGCGACGACCTCATTTTCATAAACGTCGAGGTTTATATTTTCCAGAACATGAAGTGTTAGCCGTTCCTTATGAAAGGATTTAGCGACATTTTTGATTTCTAAAACAGGGGATGAATTCGTCATCATAAATTCTCTCTGAAATATATTTTTGAGTTTTTCAGCTAAATCTGAAACGCGTTTCGGCATAGCGATACAGCGGCTGCCAGATAAAAATGATGCACAGAGCAACCATGAAGCACATGGAGATACAGCCCAGCGCCGCTTCAGGATTCTGGCCTGCATCCGTAGTGACAGAAATAAACGCGCCCAGTCCTTCAGTTTTCAGAGTCATGCTTCCCCATTTAAGCACTTCAGCAGCAATAGCAGCATTCCAAGCCCCTCCGGCGGCAGAAATAATGCCGGTGACGAGATAGGGAAAAATGGCTGGAAGGATAAATTTTGTCCACCACACGGCCCCGCCAGCGCGGAATATCCTGCTGACATCAGTCATCTGGCCGGGTATAACTGACGCGCCCGCGATAACGTTAAATAACACATACCACTGTGTACCGAGCATGATCATCGGGATGGTCCAGGCATTCAGATCCTGATGCCAGGTCAGTAAAATCATCGCAACAACCGGATAAAATACATTGGCCGGTATTGCGGCCATAATCTGGATAATGGGCTGGAAAAGGCGGACCAGATTTGGCCTCAATCCGATCCAGACACCTAGAGGCGTAAAAATAACGATGCTTAATAACATCGCGGCAAATACACGGGCTGCCGTAAGCCCCATCCACGCAGGCAGATGCGGTAAGTACTGTAACGGCAGGTAAAACCATAGCCAATGACCAAAATACAGGCAGCTCACCACGACAGAGAGGTACCATAGTCCTGACCACAGCCAGTTCAGTGTCGAAAGAGCTGTAAACAGGCGATCAAGTTTTAGGCAATACCAGACCTTTGGTAGCTCAAATAGCCAGATCTGGCTGAAAGTTGCGCAAATTTTACCAAAAAGATGACCGATTGCTGAATGCGCCAGGCAGGAGTAAAACCAGGAGCCCGGTTTTTCACCACTGCTGGTATCTTCATATTTGAATCTGGCTGCATAGCGCACCAGCGGGCGAAACAGCAACTGATCAAACAACACAATGTTAATTACCAGTGCGAGCACGCCCCAGAGCACTGCGTGGACGTCTCCTCTGTCTATGGCACATCCAATCCATGCCCCGACACCCGGCAAATTAACGCTGTGGGTTCCGATAGTCAGCATTTCTGAAGCGATCAATGCAAACCAGGCCGCAGACTGTGAAACCATGGTATTCCACAGCAATCCTGGAAAAGAATAGAGAAACCCTAATCGCCAGAAGCGCTGCCAGGGGTTACAGCGAAATGCAGCCGTGGCTTCCAGCAGTTCATGAGGAAGAACACATAACGTCTGATACAGTGTCAGCATCATATTCCATGCCTGGCCTGTAAATATCGCAAAGATCGCCAGCCCTTCCAGACCCATAGTGCTGTGCGGGTAGAGACCGAGAAAAAAAGCCGTAGTAAAGGATAAAAATCCGAGTAACGGAACAGATTCCATAAAATTAACGAACGGCAGGATCACTCTGCGCATTGCAGCAAATTCTGCTGCCAGTACACTAAAAATAAGCGTAAAAAGCATTGAAAATACTAAGCCAATGACTAATCTCATTGTGGTACGCAACGAATAGTAAGGAAGCTGTTTATAATCAAGGGAAAGAGCGGGGAGAGACTCACCATTAAAATATGCATTCATCCCCTGCCAGCCATAAATAAATGTACCGATTATTATGGCGAGAATCGAGATAACAATTACATCATTGATTGCAAGATTATCCAATGTGGCTTTATTTATCTTCATTTCCATAAATTAGCTCCTCAATTATAGAGTATTTTGCCGACAGACATCCCAAAGTATCTGGTAACAATTAATTACATGCCCCGCCACTTAAGAAAGGTTATTTTTAACGTTTGTCCGGAGAAAATCTCCACATAACCCAATCCCATGCCGACGGGGCCAGATAACATTGCTATAGATTTGTTTCGTTCAGGGAATAATACTATCTACTTGTATTTTTTTTGCACGCCGGCAGTTCTCTGCCAGCTTATTTTTTAGTGATAAAAAGAAGCGAAGCGTATTGGATTTGGTCATGGCGCTTCCATCTGTCGGTTCACGTACAACAGAATCACAGGTGGATGAATAATAAGTCATATTTAATGACGAAGGCAGGTATAGCAGTTTGAAAAGCATAATTAACCTCGACATATAAAGTATCGATATAAAGATAATCCCGCCCTTATGATGGGCATGGTGAGCTGATTACCTCTATCGAATATGCGAAGGAGATAATCAGTTTTGAGCATTCACTCCCGACGGAGGTTCATCATTAAACATAAATAACCTTTAAATTAACCTAGCCTTATTTATTTGCACGATATCACACAAAGCTTAAACCAAACGTATATTGAATGTATCCTTATCCGAATACCTGTAAAGCAATTCATCGTTAAATAGTGAGTTTCATGTATTGCTCCTTTGACATGCTCCCCGTTGATTTGGATGTGTCCCTTAATTACATAAGTTTTTGTAAAACAGTCATATACAACCCGGTTGAATCGCCAAGGGTTTAACAGACACCTCAGGATCATTAAAGATGACTTGAATAGAGGGTCCCATAAGCGGGGAGCGTTCTCCCGAAGAGTTTAAGATTGAAACAGTCAAACATGTTGTTGATTGCGGTCATTCTGTTTCCAGCGTTGCAACACGTCTCGATATCACCACCCACAGCCTTTACGCCTGGATAAAGAAGTTCGATCCGGACTCATCCAATAATAAAGAACTGTCAGATGTTTAGGCCAAGATTCGCTGACTCCAGAAAAGGAGCTGAAGCAGGTAACTTACGAACGGAACATATTAAAAAAAGCCTCGGCGTACTTCGCAAAGCTGTCCGACTGAGGTTCGCCTTTATCCGTGACAACAGCCATTACTGGCCTGTTCATCTGCTCTGTCGGGTGCTGGATGTTCATCCCAGTGGCTTTTACGCCTGGCTTCAGCAGCCGCTTTCTCAGCGGCACCAAGTAGACCTGAGACTGACGGGACAGATCAGATAGTTCTGGCTGGAGTCCGGTTAAGTTTATGGTTATCGCAAGATCCATCTGGACCGGCGGGATAGCGGGCCACAGTGCGGAGTGAACAGAGGCTGGCTACTGATGAATCGTGTCGGGATAAAGGCTCTGATCGGGTACCGGTACCCGCAGGTATGCAAAGGCGAGGTCAGTATCGTGTCGCTCAGCAGGCTCCATCTACAGTTCAGTCCGGATGCTCTGGATGAGCGTTAAGTAATGGACATAACCTATTTCCGTCGCCACGAAGGCTGGCTGGATCTGGCCGTGGTTGTTGACCTATTCTCACGTAAGGTTATCGGCTGGTCCATGCAATCACGGATGACTCAAAACATTGTCCTGAACACACTGCTGATGGCTGTATGGCGGTGTAATCCGCAAAGACAGGTGCTGGTTCATTTGGACCAGGGCAGTAGGTACACAAGCCATGAGTGGCAGTCGCTCCTGAAATCACACGATCTGGAGGGGAATATAAGCCGTCGCGGTAACTGTCACGATAATGCGGTTGCGGAAAGCTTTTCCCAGTTACTGAAACGCGAGCGGATAAAGAAAAAGATCTACGGAACGCGGGAAGAAGCCCACAGCGATATTTTTGATTACATCGAAATGTTTTATAACAGCAAGCGTCGGCATAGTTTTAGCGATCAGATTTCACTGGCTGGATATGAAAACCCAGTATTATCAACTTCTCAGAAGTGTCGAGATTATCCGTGGCGTTTCAAGTTTCAACATCGCCAGATAATTCTTCGCTGTTTTGTCGTAACGTGTGGCAATGCGGCGGTATTCTTTCAGGCGCACAAAGCTCCGCTCAACAACGTTGCGATTGCGGTAGGCCTCTCGATCGAGTTGTGAACGACCAACTGCTGCCATTTTTTCACTGGATTTTCGGGGGATGACTATTTTTATACTTTTTTTTCAGTTCGTAACGCAACTTATGCCCCGAGTATGGTTTATCTGCCAGTACCCCATGATCTCGGCGCTTCATGTTGCTATTCTGGCGCTGACACAAATACCGTCCAGCAGGCGTGAGGCGAACTGGCATTCGTGGGCCTGTCCGGGGCTCAGTAAAATGTTTAACGGGAGGCCGCTTCCGCCTGTAGCCATATGGATATTGGTGCCAAAACCACCGCGAGAGCGACCCAGGCTGTTATCTCCGGCGATACCGGGATGTTTTTTTGAGCTCCGGCAGCACATTTCAGCGCCTGAATAATACTGCCATCCTGCGCCGTGGCAGACCAGTCAACGAGACTGCTCGCATCAAGTGCAGAAAGTAACCTGTTGAAAATAATGTTAATCACTCCCGACTTCGAACCCGGTTGAAGCAACTAAAAAGCATTTTCCATGGCCCATTTCGCTCCGGTAAATCGCGCCATGGTGCGCCAGAGCACAGCACCCAGAACGTGCCGTTGATGATTTTACGATGTTCCGCCCATGTAGCTGGCCCCCGTAATGCACAGACAATACAGAGTCGGCAGGTTTTACTGATTCGGTTTAACATCGCTTTCTGCATGACTGACGCATGCAGGTAAACCGGACTTCACTTCCCTAAGCCATGTTTCAGCAAAAAATCTACCCAGTAGATTGAGGGGCATCATCATAATCTGCGGATCCACCCTGAGCGCCTGGCACGCAGGACTATCTGTTCTCAAAGTCAGAGAAAATGCACGATAAGATCATTGGCTGGTATGTGACAACCAACCGTTACCACTAAATTTGCGACACGATCAGCGTTTTTAGTGATTACTTTTAAATTTAAATGTTGATTATATGCATTTCTGGAATTTGCTCCTATAGTCTATATCAGTTGGGTAAAAATCGTGAATCAGAAAAAACTTCTGTAGCCTTGTTGCTAACAGGCTGAGTGATAGCCAACTAAGATGAAGTAAATGCGCGTTATATTTTTTTGTGTATTGCCTTCTTAATTGCCGTTTTTCCTAGCCGCCTGATATTACTATCAGCAGTCCATCAAATGGCAGGAAAAAGCGGATCTTCAGTCATGTAATATGAAGGACAGAATATGGTTTCAGTCCGGGAAGTCATCATCCGGAGCTAGCAAAATCCATGTATCTTCAGCACTCTAATGCCGGTGATTATAACGTCGCAGCTCTGAAACTGGGCGTCAGATCCTCACCACCGGTAAAGCACTGCCCGGCCTGGTATGCCGAATAGAGGCTGAAAGCGCACTTTTTCTGAAATAAATAAGACTGTCAGGCATATTTATCTATAAGCATGAAAAAAACTGGTGTAAATCAGGGGCGGTAGCATGTCTTTTCAGGGCCATGCCACATTAATTTAATATTTTTCATGCAGATAATTCAAAAGAATTATTTGCGCCCACTGTTCATTGTACTAAGAAGGATCAAAGTCATGCCTGTTACCGCAGACGACATTGCTAAGCAATATCCCATTCCTACCTATCGCTTTATCGTGACCCTGGGCGACGAGCAGGTACCGTTTACCAGTACTTCCGGTCTGGACATTAATTTCGACACTATTGAATACCGGGACGGGACCGGCCATTCATACAAAATGCCCGGCCAGCGTCAGGTGCCTAATATCACGCTGAGTAAAGGAGTATTTCCAGGCAAAAATGTATTGTATGAGTGGGTGAACTCAATTCAACTTAATCAGGTTGAAAAGAAAGACATTATGATCAGTCTGACTAATGAAGCCGGCACGGAAGTGCTGGTCAGCTGGAATGTGAGCAACGCCTTCCCGACCTCCCTGACTTCCCCGACTTTTGATGCGACCAGTAATGAAATCGCGGTACAGCAAATCACACTCATGGCCGATCGTGTGACCATTCAGACTGCCTAATCAAGAGGACATGTTGCCATGACAGTGACAACCACTTACCCGGGCGTTTATCTCAGTGAAGATGCCATTTCGAGCTTTTCGGTCAACAGTGCCGCCACCGCTGTGCCCCTGTTTGCTTACGACAGTATTAAACGGAACGCCACCACGAATAAACCTCAGGTTTTCCGCAACTGGGCAGAATTTACCGCCGTTTACTCTGCGCAGCAGAGCGGAGACTTTTATACCAGTCTCAGGGTGTGGTTTATGCACGGTGGCGGTAAATGTTATCTGGTGAGCCATGACACTATCGCTGATGCGGTGGCCCAATACGATGATATTACCCTGATTGTTGCAGCAGGGACGACAATTACCTCTTTCACGTTAGCGTTCAACGACGTAGTGGGTCAGGGCTATCGTATTTTTGGCCTGTTTGACGGCCCGAAAGAGAAAATTACCAGTACGCAAAAGCCGGATGAGGTCATGACAAAGTATCCGACCTCCCCGTTTGGCGCGGTGTTTTACCCGTGGTGCAGACTGGCATCGGGCGAGGAGGAGGTGCCGCCGAGCGCCATCGCAGCAGCCGCTATTGCCCAGACAGATCGTGCGCGTGGCGTGTGGAAAGCGCCGGCCAACCAGACCGTGAATGGCGTTACACCGGTATTCGCCGTCAGTGATGATTTCCAGGGAAAGTATAACAATGGCAAGGCGCTGAACATGATCCGCACGTTCCCGAGCCTGGGCACCGTGGTGTGGGGTGCCCGCACGCTGGAGGACAGTGCTAACTGGCGCTATATTCCGGTCCGACGCCTGTTCAACGCCGTAGAGAGGGATATCCAGAGAAACCTGAATAAGCTGGTGTTTGAACCTAACAGCCAGCCGACCTGGCAGCGGGTCAGGGCCGCCGTAGACAGTTATCTGCACGACCTGTGGCAGCAGGGTGCGCTGGCCGGTAATACCCCCGCTGAAGCCTGGTTTGTACAGATTGGCAAAGGTCTCACTATGACGCAGGAAGAGATTAATCAGGGGAAAATGATCATCAAAATCGGCCTGGCTGCAGTTCGTCCGGCAGAATTCATCATCCTGCAGTTCAGCCAGGATATCGTGCAATAATTCACTGAAGGAAAAGAACATGCTTACAGTTACAACTGTACCGGGTGTTTATGTTGAAGAAGATGCCTCGCCGGCGATGTCGGTGAGTGCGGGAGCGACCGCAGTGCCGTTATTTGTTGCGCGTTTTACCCCTGTCAATCAAGAGCTGAAGGACGTGATCACCCGCATCGGCAGCTGGCTGGACTACACCACTCTGTTTGACAGCAATATGCCTTCTTCCGTAACTGTCACCGTGATGTCAACGGAGGGCAAATCGCCTGCTGCAAAGAAAGTGCTGAAAAAGGCGTCGTCCGGCACCAGTGAGCTGACAAAGGAGTACACCTACAAGATTGATAAGATTGAGGTCGTGGACAACAGTGTCTCCGTTTCTCTGAAGCTCTATTTCCAGAATGGCGGCGGTCCTTGTTACCTCTATCCGCTGCAAAATAATGATGAGACTGATAAATTGGACGCGCTGCCTGGTCACATCGACGACGTGGGGGAGATCACGTTGCTGGCCTGTACGGATCCTGATGAAACGTACCGTACAGCTGTGTATACCGCACTGGCTGCCTCACTGGGTGAGCACAAAGGGTACTTTCTGCTGGCCGACAGCGCAGATGGTAATGCCCCCAATGGGGTCAGTGATTCTGCCCAGATAGCAGTGTATTACCCGAACGTGGAGGTTCCATATACCCGGACGCTTGATGACGAGCATATCAATATCACTGGCTACACCGATGGGGATAACGAAACTCTTGTCACGCAGGCCAGTCTTCGTATCATTAATCCTGCCTTTGCCGATGAGATTGATAAAGCCCTGGCCGATAGACGAAGTACAACGCTTTCGTTAACGCCTTCCGCATTGATGGCGGGCGTGTACACCAAAACAGATGGTGAACGCGGGGTGTGGAAAGCGCCGGCGAACGTGGTGCTCAATGGCGTCAGCGATGTTAGCGTCCGGGTTACCAATGAGAGACAGGCTGACCTCAATCCAAAAGGCATCAATGTCATCCGTCACTTCAGCGATCGCGGGCTGGTCGTGTGGGGCAGCCGCACGCAGAAAGATGATGATAACTGGCGATATATCCCGGTGCGCCGTCTGTTCGATGCGGCAGAGCGCGACATTAAAAAGGCCCTGTTGCCGATGGTGTTTGAACCCAACAGCCAGCCAACCTGGAAACGGGTGCAGGCAGCAATTGATAATTACCTTTACCGTATCTGGCAACAAGGTGCCCTGGCTGGCAATAAGGCGGAAGAGGCGTATTTTGTGCGCGTTGGTAAAGGCATCACCATGACACAGGATGAGATTAATCAGGGGAAAATGATTATTCAGGTGGGGATGGCCGCCGTACGTCCGGCCGAATTTATCATCCTTAAGTTTACTCAGGACATGTCTCAGTAGAGGGGAAAACCCTTTTTCCGACTCTTTATAAGGATACTGTGATGACAATGGTTCTTCCTGGGGTTTCGTACGATGAAACACTGTTAACCCAAGCGTCAGTCGACGATCCGGTGACGATGCCCCTGTTTATCGGTTATACCCTGCCTAATGTTGCGATTCAGATCACAGCGATGCAACCCGTCAGCGTGAGATCACTGACGCAGGCGGTCGCCCACTTTGGTCAACGTGGGACGCTGGCGTACTCCCTGCGCCACTTCTTTGAGAACGGTGGGCGGCAGTGCTATGTGCTTTCCCTCGGGCCATGGCATGGAGAACAGGCCGCCCGTCTGCAAGCGCTGATTGCCGCATTACAGGCACCGCAGATGCTGGAAACGCTGTTAGCGGATGACAAGACCGGCCTGGTCCTGGTACCGGAGCTGAGTGAGCTCAATGAGATTAATAGGTTTGGGGGAGCGAATACGGGTGAGGTTGACGTCGACGTCGATGCACTGTGGTATCAGGGCTGGCAAGCTTTACTTACGATGTGTCATCAGGCCCAGCAGCGCTTTGCGCTACTGGAGTTACCGGACTCTCCAGCGCATGCCGTGACGCTGACCGGTCAGTCTTTTTCCGCAGACTTGTGCCAGTGCGGGGCGGCCTGGTGGCCACGACTGGAAACCAGCTACGAAGATGAGGCGTTGGCACCCGTAGTGTTGTCACCTCTGCCGGCCGTTGCAGCAGCCATTCAGCGCAGTGCCCACAATAACGGTGTCTGGAAAGCGCCGGCCAAAATCCCATTGGCCAAAACCCTTCGACCAACTCAAAGTATCCTGACGTCTCAGGCATTGCTGAATAATCATGGGGTGTCCTGGAACCTGATCCGCAGTTTTGTCGGGAAAGGCGTGCGCCTGTGGGGATGCCGGACCTTGCTCAATGAGGAGAACGCGGCCTGGAGCTATATCCAGACTCGTTTGCTGGTCAGCAGCGTGGAGAACTACCTGTGCAAACTGGCGCGCGCTTACCTTTTTGAGCCGAATACTGCCCTGACCTGGATGAAATTGAAGGGCCAGGTCTGGACGTGGTTGCGTCAGCAATGGCTGGCCGGAGCCTTTTTTGGCACGGTGGAGGATGAGGCCTTTTCGCTCAGAATCGGGCTGGATGAAACCATGACGGAAGACGATATTCGGCAGGGAAAGATGATCCTGCAGGTACATCTGGCGCTGCTGGCTCCCGCGGAGTTTGTTGCTGTCAGCCTGACGCTGGAACTGCGCGACAGCACGGCCCGCTCGCATATCGGAGGATAGTTATGATGAATACACCCGCGGTATCTCATCGTTTTATCGTCAATTTTTTATTTAACAACATCCCCAGTCCGTTTGACATCGCGTTCCAGCGTGTCTCCGGATTGTCGCGGACACTGGCAGTGAGCCAGCACAGGGAAGGGGGCGAAAATGCCCGCAACCTCTGGCTGGCCGAACAGGTGGATCACGGCAGCTTGGTACTTGAGCGAGGCGTGATGAACGCTTCTCCCCTGACGCTGCAGTTTGACCGTGTTCTGCGCCGGGAAAGCACGCAGTGGGCCAACGTGGTGATCATGTTGCTAAACGAGATTTCATTACCGGTGACCACCTGGACGCTGAGCCATGCCCTGCCGGTGCGCTGGGAGATGGGCGATCTGGATGCCCAAAGTAATAGGGTGCTCATCAACACACTTGAGCTTCGCTATCAGGATATGCGCATACTGGGGATAAAACTATGACCGTCGAAATTCGTGAGTTGATTGTCCAGGTTGAGGTGACCGAGTCTGCCCCTTCTGCCCCGTCCTTACCGTTTGCGCAAAACTGTGAATGGGACGACCAGCGTTGGGTGGACATGATTATACAAGAGGTGCTGGAACAGTTGCTTGAAAGGGGGCGTCAGTGAATTCACTTGAACGGGGGCTATCAAAGCTGACCCTTAACGCCTGGAAAGACCGTGAAGGGAAAATCCCTGCGGGCAGCATGAGCGCGATGTATAACCCAGAGACGATTCAGCTGGATTATCAGACGCGGTTTGACACCGAAGACACCATTAATACGGCGACGCAAAGCAATCGCTATGTGATTTCCGAGCCGGTCGGCCTCAATCTGACCCTATTGTTCGACAGCCAGATGCCCGGGAATACCACCCCAATAGAGACGCAGCTGGCGATGCTGAAATCCCTTTGCACCGTGGATGCGGCCACCGGGTCACCTTACTTTTTGCGCATTACCTGGGGGAAAATGCGCTGGGGGGATAAAGGGTGGTTTGCCGGCCGCGCCTGCGATTTATCGGTCATCTACACGCTGTTTGACCGTGACGCCACGTCGCAGCGGGCCACCGTGCGGTTAAGCCTGGTGGCGGATGAAAGCTTTGTTATTCAGCAATCTATTAAGGCGCAAACTGCCCCCGACCGTGCACTGGTCAGCGTACCGGATCTGACCTCGCTGCCGCTGCTGGCGCTCAGCGCCAGCGGGGCACTGGCCAGTAGCGTCGATCCGTTATCGCTGGCATGGGATAACGATTTAGATAATCTGGATAATTTTCAGTCCGGAGATCTGCTGCGGGCGACGACAGGCGGGGAAGCATGAACCACATCACCCTGGACATTGCGGGCCAGCCGAGCACATTGGGGATCCGTCGTTTACGGATTCAGCAGTTGATCAATGAGATTCCGCTGGCGCAGCTGGAGTTGCGTATTCCTACTGATAACCATGCCGCAGCAGATAATGCGGTACAACGCGAAGTCAGTCGTTTTTGCCTGGGTGCCCGCGTAGTGATTGCCCAGGATAACAAGCCGCTTTTCGACGGTTATCTGGTGCAAAAGAAGATGCAGCTGAAGGGGAAAGACTGGTCCGTGCGGCTTGAGGCCCGCCACGCGTTGCAGAAACTGACGTTTTTTCCCCATAGCCGGGTATTCCGTCAACAGGATGACAATACCGTCCTGAAGGGGTTGCTGCAATCAGCGGGGGTGAAACTGACGCAAAAAGCGGCGGCGCAGCTGAGCAGCAAGCACGATCAGCTGATCCAGTTTCGTCTTAGTGACTGGCAGTTTATTCGCAGCCGGCTGATGTCTACCAATTGCTGGCTGGTGCCCGATGCCGCCAGCGACACAGTGGTCATCCGGCCGCTGTCCGACGCGGCAACGGCCTCCCGACGGCTTACTCGTGACAGTCGCGACTACACGCTGTATGAAATTAATTTGAATTTTGATAACCGCTTTACGCCGGACAGCCTGTCACTGCAGGGATGGGATATTGGCGCACAGCGACTCACACCGGTGCAAAAAAGCGCGGCTAGCGCGTTTCGTCCCTGGAAGCCTGAGGGTGAGGGCGGCCAGTCTTCAGCCGGCCGGCAAGACTATGCCCTGGCATTCAGCATGCTGCCTGAAGCGACGCTGCAAACCCTGTCGAGCTCCTGGCTGAACTATCAACAGATGACCGGCGTACAGGGCCACATTATGCTGGCGGGAACCCGGGACTTTTTCGCGGGCGAGAGTATCACCCTGAGCGGCTTTGGGGCGGGGCTGGACGGCACGGCGATACTGAGCGGGGTCAATCAGTTGTTTGATAAGCAGCACGGCTGGCGAAGCGAACTGGTGATTGGGCTGCCGGCGTCCATGCTGGAGCTCGTGCCACCGGTGCGGTCGCTACATATTGGCACGGTAGCGAGTTTTACCGCCGATCCCCAGCATCTCGATCGGATCGCACTGCATCTGCCGGCTCTGAATCAGCCCGACACGCTTATTTTTGCCCGTCTGAGTAAGCCATGGGCCAGTAAAGCGAGTGGATTCTGCTTTTACCCGCAACCCGGTGATGAAGTGGTGGTGGGGTTTATCGACAGCGATCCGCGTTACCCGATCATACTGGGTGCGATGCACAACCCGATAAATACTGCGCCGTTTCCACCCGATGAAAAGAATAACCTTAAGGGGCTGATCGTAAGTCAGGCCGACCAGACACAGGCCCTGATGATCGACACCGGGGAGAAAACGCTGAAGCTTATTGCCGGTGACAATGCGCTCACCTTAACCGGCGAGGCTGACATTGCTATGCATACACCGAACGCCCTGCAACTGCAGGCTGACGGTAACCTGTCTATCAACGGTAAACAGCAGGTGGAGATCACCAGCGCGAAAATCAACATGAAAAAATAATCGATTAGGGTAGGGTGCGATGAGTAACGACATTTTGAAAGCGGCCCTGGGGCAATGCTGGACATTTCCACCGCGGTTTGCTCCTGATACGGGCGTGTCCCTGACGGCGGGCGTTGAGGCGGTGATGCAGAGTCTGCGCGTGCTATTTATGACTGAACCGGGCGAACGCATTATGCGTGAGAGCTATGGCGGGGGCATGCATGACTTTATCTTTGAGAATATCACTGGCCAACTGCTGGCCAACATTCACAACCGCATCGAAGAAAGCATTCTGCGTCATGAACCCCGGGCGCTGCTAAAAGACGTCATCATCCAGCCGGACACACAGGACGCGAGCCGTCTCCGGGTGCAGATCATCGTGTATCTGTCGGGAACGGGTCTGGTCGAGACGGTCGACGGGACGCTGAATATCTATGAAGGCCAGACGCTGAGGTTACTATGAGCAACTTGGTGGTCATTGACGGTGACGCGCTGAAATTTGAAACCAATTTTGGTGCCAGTATCGTGACGCCAACTGCGCCTTGCCTGATTCAGGGCAGTGGGGAGGCTGAAATTATGAATAAAAAAATCTGTGTGCTCGGCGATGAGAGCAAAGTGTCTATTGCAGCCACGTATACCAAGTCCACACACCCCACTCCAGGAACGGGAAAAATCAAAATTACCGCGTTGGCCACCAATCAACAGGCTGCATTTGTCTTGACAAGAACGGCCGTCATTGTGGTCGGCAGCCAATTTACCGCACATTTTATCCCCAGTTCCCCGGCGAAGGATCTGCAAGGAAATTCGGACCCGAATATAGAGCCTGCGCAAGGAACCGGCACATTTATCAACAGTCAGTCGTTTGTCACCGCCGGGTGAGTCATTGCGCTTCCGACAGGGCGAAAACGGACCCTGCATGTCTTCTTTATTATCACCTAACCAATGGACAACACCATGTCTGACCTGGAGCAACTGAAACAGAGAGTGGGCAGCGGATTAATCGATCAGACCTTCCTGCTGGAGACACGGACAGGGAAAGACCTGCTCAATCTGGTAGCAAAATATACCGAAGCGGTGCCGTTTGCCGGCTATGGCAATGCTAACTGGAACCGCTTCTGGATGGCTGGTCGCACGCCGGGCGCGCTGAGTGACATCTATGAGCATCCCGAGCTGGCAGAGAGAACGCTGCCGGTACAGCAGGGGTTTCTGCTGGCGCTGCTGCATCTGCTTGAGACACCCAGAACCCTCCTGAAGACGGTGCCGGCACGGCACCGTTTACTTTACTACCGGGATTTATTGGGGTTTGCACCCCGAGATCCGCAGCCGGATAGTGTGGCAGTGAGCTTTATGCTGCAAAAAAATGCGTCCCCGTATGTGTTACCTGCCGGCAGCCTGCTTGATGGCGGCCAGGACAGCGCTTCGAACAGTATCACCTATAAGACTGACGACAGTCTGCTCATTACCGGGCAGCAGCTGGAACAGCTGAGCTGGACAGCCCATGTCGGGGAAACGTGGAAACGGTATACCGTTATCGACGGTGCGACGGGCGTTACGCTACCGGCTGAGGGGTTGCGGCTTTTTACCGAAGTGGGGGAAGGGATGGACACTCAGGAGCAGGCTCCCGTGCTTTATCTGGGATTCAGCGGGACGTCGGCGCAGGACACCCTGTCGGTTTACTGGTCTGTGCGTGCCTCATCGGCGCTGGATCTGGCATGGTGTTATTACAACGGTAATGACTGGGCTTCGCTGGATGCCGGGGTACAGGACGATACGGCGGGCTTGTCCGTCAGCAACCTGTGGCGGGCGCGGCTGCCGGTGGACAGTCAGCCGGGTGGCATACGGTCACAGAACGACGAGCCGCTGGAGGCTGGTTATTACTGGCTCAAAGGCACGCTTAAAGAAAAGAAAGAGGTAAAGGACGAGAACGCGCCCTCCGGGACGATGCCGAAACTGCTGGCTGTGCTGGCCAATGCGATGACCGCGACCCTGAGTATGGCGCAGGCGATTGATGACAGCCACTTTGCTCAGCCATTGCCGGCCAATACCGTCAGCCATCTGGTGACGCCTGTTGCCGCCATCAGCGACGTTCGTCAGCCTCTGCCTTCTGTCGGCGGGCAGCCACGGGAAACGGAGGCTGCGATGTTACAGCGCGCCGCAACCCGGATTGCCCACCGGCAGCGGGCGATCACCTGGAACAATATGCGCAGCCTGCTGATGGAGCACTACCCGGAAATTTTTGATGTTCGTTTGCCCGATATGGACAAACTGATTCGTCTGCCGGCGCCTGAGGTGCAATCGCTGATGGTGATCCCTGACGGCCGTTATGGTGACAATGATGACGCGTTGCGCCCGGCATTGAGTGAGGGAAGGCTGACCCGGATGGCACAATGGCTGGCTCATTACACCTCGCTGTGGGCGGCGCCGACGCTTAATAACCCGAAATATATCAATGTAACGGCCCGCTATCGGGTGACGTTCGTGCCGGGTATTCGCCCTGATTATGGTTACCGCCAGCTTGCGGCGCAGTTGCAACACGACTATATGCCCTGGGCGAGTGATCGACGGCAGGCAGTCACGCCAGGCAATCAGGTGGACTACTACCGTCTGCTGGCCACGCTGCAACAATCACCGCTGGTGCAGTCCGTGAACACGCTGGTCCTTATTCACGACGTTAACGATGAAAAGGGCAAATCCAAATCGGTAGAAACACAAAACACCGTTATCGCCAGGGATGATGAGGTCCTGATTTTGTGCCCGGAAGGAGAGACTGATGTCTAAAGAAAACGCCCTGTTTCCGTCGGTGAAGGACCTGATTGCTTTTGATACGCTGTGGCAACAGGCTCACCAGAAAGTCATTGCGCTCAGTGGTGAAGTCTGGACGGATACCGGCGATCACGATCCGGGCGTCACCCTGTTACAGGCCGTGACCTGGAACTGTTCCGACCTCAGCTACCGTGCGTCGCTGTCTCTGAACGATCTGCTGACCCGTCAGGATCAAAGCACGTTGTTCCCGGAAGAGTTCGGTCCAGAACAGGTGCTCACCTGCAATACGGTGACTGCAGAGGATTATCGCCGGGCCTTACTGGACATGCACAGCAGCGATATTGACACGCTGGACACTCCAGGGCAGGGTTTTTTATTCAGTGATGTCAGCCTGATTCAGGAACCTGAAGAGCACCGTTTTCGCTGGTGGTATAACGCCGAAAAGCGTGAATACAGCTTCACTGAGCCGACGGTTAACAAAAATGACGACAAGATAACGCTGTCTCTGCGGGGAAATTTATGGCTGTCACTGGTACCGACCCGCTATACCCAGTTGCTGTCGCCCGAAAAACGGGAGGCAATGGAGCAACACCTTGCTGCTTTTCTCACAGAGCATCGTAATCTCGGTGAAATGGTGTCGCGCATTATTTATCTGCAACCGGCGATCTTTAGCCCGCGGATAACGATTGAACTGGCCGATAACATCAGCAACATTAATCAGGTAGCGGCGCAGATTTATCACGTCACCGACGCGTTTTTATGCCCGGCAGTTGCTCGTCATACCACCGAACAACGGCGTGCGTTCGGTGACGCCGATGACGCCATCTTTGAGGGGCCGATGCTGAAACACGGCTGGCAGCAAACAGCGCCCTCGCAGATTTCATCAGGAGGATCCGTCATCAACCTTGGCCCGCTGGTTAACCGGTTACTGGCTATCCCCGGCGTGTCCAGCCTCAGGACCCTGTCGGTCGATACCGACGATGACCACATCACGGCCGTTGAGGGTGAAAACTGGCGCTGGCAGGTGGCTGACGGTTATTACCCTCTGCTGTGGGGGGCGGCGCCGCTGGACCTACTGGCCAACGCTGGCAGCCCTTTGACCCTGGTGTCGAAAGGCGGTATTCGCAACACGTTAGACAGTGAGGCGATGGCGTACTATATGCCGCAGACAGACCTGATAATCACGACGCCCACGGTGTTACCCGCCGGCCGTTTTCGTGAACAGACGTGCTATGTTCCTGTCGGACAGCGCCTGCCCGAATGCTATGCCCTGCAGCAGCCTGATGCCGTGATTGACCACAGGATGCGCGCACTGCATCAGTTTCTGCTGCCTGTCGACCAGTTGCTCGCCGACTGCACGGCAGAGCTGGCGCTGTTGCCGACCTTACTGTCATACAAGGACCGAGGCGACGCCATTCGGGGAACCCGCTGGCCCTATACGAATGCGATGGTACAACAGGCTATTCATCAACCCTACGCGGAAACGCTGGAAGCGATTGCGCAGCAGGACGCGGCTATCTTCACGCAAGGTAAGCAGCCTGTTGAGGCTAATTTTGCCCGCGAACTGGATATTCTTCAATATCTGCTGGGGTATTTCGGCACCCAACGGGCCGCCCTGCCAGTTACGCTGGATTTGCCGGATTTTCTGGCGACGCAGCAGGCGTTTCTGGCGCAGCAACCTGCCTTAGGCTATGACCGTATCAATATCCGTATTGACCGAGTCTCCGCTTTGCAAAAGCGCATTGCGGCACGCATCGGCCTCGACAGCATCTGCTTTGCTGAAAAACCGGACCTGAGTAAACTGCCGTTTTACCTGATTGAGCATCGTCAACTGCTGCCCCGTATCCCGGACAGCTCCTTTGACAGTGAACAGACCCCAGCAGAGTTTTGCATCGACGATACTTACGTTACTCTGACGCAGGCGTACACTGCCAGCAAGGTGGTGCAGGGGCAGCTTATCGACGTGATTGCAATTGAAGGGGAAAGTCGATTGAATGTCAGACGGCAGCTGGTCATTAATGCCGATGGGGATAGTTTTACCGTCAGCACGGAAAACAGTCAGCAGCTGCAATACGCCCTGCCACGGCTTCAGACGGCCTGGGAGAGTGGCAACCTGCGCTGGCAAAACAGCAATGTCTGGCTGCAAGATATGGATTACCGGCTGAATTATGCCGAGGCAGAAAAGCAACCGGAAAATCCTAAGCAGCGTTTACTGGCGAGCAATGCACAAAGCCCGTACCCCGCTATGGTCAGCGTCGGTGATGTGATTGTCATACGCCTTGCCAGCCTGGAGTTTTCCCAGCCAGGGGAGGAGGCCTTGAGCGCGGCTACTGTGAAGGCGGACTGGCAGCTTAGAGCGACTGTGAAAGCAGTCGATTCGATTGCGGGCACGTTACTTATCGAAAAAGAGGACGGCAGCACAGAGAATTTCCCCTCAGCGGAGAACAGTTATCTTTACCAGTGGGCGTTCAGTGACTCAAACTATGCGACGACTGACCGGTTCTCCTTTGTGGTCAGCGCAGTGCTAAATCGCCGTCTGATAGAAAGCCCCAGTATTGTGCCTGACCAGCTGGTAGCCTGGGTACAGGAAACCATTATGGCGGAGTTCCCGGCCCATGTGTCCCTGATCAACCACTGGCTTGATGAGGCCTCCTTTAACAACTTTGGGGTAACCTATGCGCGCTGGCAGAACAGCGGCATGCCCCTGGATGATAATGCCTTTGCGCTGATGCAAATGCTGACCCTGGGGCATCTCCCTGTTACCCATCTGGACATCGGCCTGATGCGCATAGCCACCGAGGCGCAGCGCAATGAGGTTGTCGGTGACGGCAGCGATTGGAATGAAGACGCCATCCTGAAAGAAGAGCTGTTCTACGTACCGAAAAAAGAGCCAACCATCCTTAAAGATCATGACAACTCTGGAGAACAAAATGACGGATAAAACCCCTAAGAAAAAGGCAAAAAATCTCGTGAATACCCAGGCTGCATCAGCAGAAACAACGGACACAGAGCGTGTTAGCAAGTCAAAAGGTACAGACTTGCCTTCATCCGATGGTCTGAAGGCGCGCTTTAAAGCGGGCAGTATTCCGCTGCAGACGGATTTTGCGGACATGATTGATCTGGCCAGTGTGGGCCGGCAGGCAGTGGGTGGCGAAGAAACTCAAGAAGGTCCGGCAGATGGGTTTATCCTCTCAGAGCAGGGGCTTCTGCAGTTACAGCCCAACGAGGCTAAAGGGATTAGCGTTGATAAGGATGGCGTGGCGGTTAAGGTGGATAACGGTATCGAAGTTGATCAAGCTGGCGTGACGGTTAAAGGGGGGGACGGTATCGAAGTTAATCGAGATGGCGTGGCGGTGAAAGCCGGGGAAGGTATCGAAATTGGTGCAGATGGCGTCTCTCTGCCGTTGGGGGAGGGGCTAAGACATGGTGAACACGGTCTGGACGTTAAATGTAAAGCAAACGGTGGCCTCAGCGCTTCGATAGACGGTACATGTGTTATTCCTGGTCAGGGTATTACTGTAGATAAATATGGTGTAGGGGTGAAAGCTGCCGGCGGCATCGAGGTAACCGACAGTGGTGTGAGCGTCAGACTCAGTCATGACCGAAGTGGTTTGAGTGTGGATGGGAATAATAGCTTGTTATTAAGTGAAGATGCCTGGATAAGAACATTGTGTGGACTTCATGGTGCCAGTTTTTATGTACATGAGAGTGGATTTTCAGCTTTCTTTTGCAATATTGGAAGTGGCTGTGTGGCATATGTATATGGCAGAAACGGGAAATACGTTTCAACTGATAAAAGTAAAATAATGTTGGGAAACACTCATCCCACGAAAATAATGGCAATAATAAGTCCAGAAGTAATAAGTGAAGAGCCGATTCCCCATGCGACAAAGATGATCGGATGGGGTCATAAACCTGCCGCTTCAGGAACATATTTTAAATGTGAGGTAAAGGAACTTTTGAGAGATGATTCAAGTCACAGTATTAATCTTCCCTTAATTAGCGCACCATGAAATGTAATGGCCTGCTTTGTACCACAAGGTAAAAATGTGTCCGGTTCGGTTAATTGAGTCAGGCGCCCAGAAGATTATACTATCAGGTAGTTGCGCTAACTTCTCAAAATGTAGCAAGATTCCAATAGCAAGATGCACTAAATAGCTATGAAAAGGTGGCTTACGCTTAACGAATGCGCCGCGCTCGCTCAGTCAGGTTATTTATAATACCAGCTTACTCTAGCAGTAGTTAACTATGCCTCAACTGTTTTCTCAGTCAGGTCTGTGGGAAGAACTATCCAACGCGGGGGCAGGTCATATTCAGCCTCGACCGATTAATCTTCGGCCTCCAACTTAGAACGTTTGATCTTTATTATGAAGCTATAATGTCTATTAGGTTTGAGGTTTATTTATGGCTCACGTCTTAATTCATAAGGTAAAATGTAAAATAAAAATGGACGGGCAACTCTCCTCCGGGAAGAGATTGCTACATTCTCCTTTATTAGGTTCTGATAGTTTTAAATCTGCACTACTCCAGGGCTTGCGTAATAACACGGCTACGATATCACTCCGTTTGAATATGCTGACATTAAATCTCGGTGTTATCTCGGCAGCACAATTTGACACACAGTTTATTCAGCGACTTACGCAGGAATTTGCAAAATGCCTCTCTCGCGAGCATGCGTTCATCAGAGGGCCACAAGAAATGGATATCCAGATTCCTAATATTGTAGTCCTGGAGAACCGACTTCACGAATGCAATCCCGGCGAAACAAAGGTTTTTCAATGGGCGCAGTTTTGTTTAAAGCCTGCCACTCTTAAATCCCTGATACAGGATAATCCTGCATACCAGCTCCAGCGAATACTGAAGCTTTTACTTGAGGGGGCATGCTCCCCCCCGCAAATTCTGCCGGTGTTTTGGTATGACCGGGTAACAGCTAGCCGGTTATCCATAGCGGCTATACTGTACCTGCTTGAAAGCCAGCAAGGGCATAACTGGCTAATGCATCATCACTCCCCCTCAGCCAGCCAGGTGGCTGACTGGGCAAACGCCATTACCCGGGGGGAAATTTCTCCTGAACAGGTCTTGCAGTTACTGAGCTGCAACCGGCCTTTCGACAGCATATCGCCTGGGCAACCGGCCTATCCCTCCCAGGTCGTGATGCGCTGGTTGTTGCCGTTATGGCGACAGCCAGCTGTGCGCGAGGCGATTCTTCGACTGAAAGGCAGGCAGGGTGTGCATCGCCTGGAGGCTCATCTGAATCGCAGTTTACAACGCCAGGATGATGTCATGAAGAAAGAAAAAGGAAGACATTCCTTTCCTGTACAGGTTGTACTACCGCCAGATGATACGGTGTTATCTCCGTACCGGGAAATGGATTTCTACACCCAGCATGCTTCACCACATCGGGATGACACCACGTTACCGGAGAGTGGGGAGATGCCAATAATTTCTCAACGCACTATGGCGCTTGTGAAAGGGTGCTTCCTTTCGCCGAATGAACCTCGCTCGCCGGGTCAGATGATCAGCAACGCCGGTTTGCTTCTGCTGTGGCCGTTATTTCCTCAACTATTTTCTGAACTGGGTCTGTGGAAGGAAGAGCAGTTTATCAGCGATACGGCACGGTGGCAGGCTGTGTACGGTCTTGATCGATTGGTCTGGGGGGAGCCTGATTCTCTGGAGGAACGGTTGACGTTGAATCAGGTGTTATGTGGGGTTTCCTGTTCAACCTCCGTACCGCCGCTGACACCGCTGAGTCTGTTACAACTGCAACAGATTGACGGCTGGCTGAGCGCTATCAGCCAACAACTTGCAGGCTGGCAGAAATTGAGTCTGACAGATATTCGGCATTTGTTCTTACAGCGAAAGGGTGAAATCAGCATGGAAGGGGCAGTCCTACACATCAATGTGTGGCAGGAACCCTATGATTTCTTACTCAGAGACTGGCCGTGGCCAATGACGCTGGCGTCTTTCCCGTGGGCTGAACAGCCACTGATCATCGCTTGGCCGCTAAACGGCTTTGCAGGATAAACAGCCACTATTTCCTATTCTTATCGGATATCAACATGACGTGTTCTTCAACCTTTCAGCCCGCGTTTATTCCGCAGGATAATTGCCAGCTATCGCTGTTGTTCAGCGAGCTGGAACGTATCGATCTGCTATTACAGCATTATTATTACCGCCATTCAGCGCGTTACGGTGGACCTGATAGGTTTCTGCTCAGCGAAGAAGAGGTTGAGGCACGGATGCAACACCCTCTCGGCAGTCCTCATTGGGCTGCTGTCATACAGCCGGCATATTGGGAGGAAAACGGGCGTCCAATGTTGGCAGAAGGCTTAACGGACCTGGTTCATCGTTTCGAACTCACCGACTTTGAAAGGGATACTTTGCTGCTGGGATTGCTGCCCCATTTTGACAACCGTTACTATGATTTGTTTTCCTGGATCCAGCAGGGAAAGCAAAGTCAGCTGCCCAGCTTTTCATTGGCCATCACGCTTTTTTGCCCTTCAGACAGTGAAAAGAGGGCACAGCAAGCCAGTTTTCTGCATCAGGCGCCGTTAATGAGCTGTCAGCTTTTAACGATTGAGGAGAATAAAAAAAATCCGGCATGGAGCCAAACCTGCTTTATGACCGACAGCAGTGTCTACCATTTTTTACTCGGGCACCATTATTTGGCGGCAGCGTTAACGCCATGGGCTGAATGGTCCTCCCCTCCAGCGTTGCCCTTTTATCCTGCCGACTTGAAACACGTGCTGGCAGGCGTGCTATTGACTGATGATATTGAGCCACGCCCCGTAGTGTTGCTGCGCGGCATGCCGGGGAGCGCCAGAGCCCATGCGGTGTCATGCATTTTTGCCGCTGAAAACCGCGAGACGCTTCAGGTCGATATCGGTAAGTGCACTGAGAGTGATGATGATGCGCTGTTACTGCATCTAACCTGTCTGATGCGCGAAGCTCGTATGCGAGGCGCGGGGATGGTGATCCGCAACCTGCAGGCTCGGATGGAAAAGAGCGCTTCACTGCCGAAGAGGTTATCTGAGCAACTGAACCAGCCAGGATTAAGGGTGGTGTGCCTGGTCGAGCCCTATGCCCCGCCTTTATGGCTAAAAAATACGCCCACATTGCAGACAGAGATGCCGGTGTTGACGCTTGAGGAAAAAAACCACCTGCTCAGGGATTGCCTGCCTGAACAACGTGCGGCGGATATGGACCTGATCAGTCTAAGCCAGCGCTACACCTTTACCCCGGAGAGTCTGCCGCTGGTTGTGCAAGAGGCCGAACTGTATCGGCAGCAACGTGACCCGGCGGATGTTCTGCAACAGTGTGATATTCGTCAGGCGCTCAATTTACGCACCCAACAGAATTTTGGCGCGTTAGCGCAAAGAATTACGCCTAAGCGGACATTAAATGACCTGTTGGTGTCAGAGAGTCTCTGGCAACAGCTTCAGGAAATGTTGACGGCTATCCGCTATCGGGAAAAGGTTCTGGCTGGCGGTTTTAAAGATAAGGTGGGCTATGGCGTCGGGATTAGCGCGCTGTTCTACGGCGACTCGGGAACCGGGAAAACCATGGCGGCGGAAGTGCTCGCCCATACACTGGGTGTCGACTTAATTAAGGTTGACCTCTCCACGGTGATCAATAAATACGTTGGGGAAACCGAGAAAAACCTTTCCCGTATCTTTGATCTGGCAGAGCAGGATGCCGGTATTCTGTTTTTTGATGAGGCCGATGCCTTATTTGGCAAGCGTAGCGAAACCAAGGATGCCCATGACCGGCATGCCAATATTGAAGTGTCTTACCTGTTACAGAGGCTGGAAAACTTCCCCGGGCTGGTTATTTTATCTACCAATAACCGCAGCCATCTCGACAGTGCATTTAACCGCCGCTTTACATTTATTACTCGCTTTGCTTACCCGGATGAAACGCTGCGGCATAAAATGTGGCAGAAGATATGGCCGAATAATATCAAAATCTCACCGGACGTGGACTTTGAAAAATTAGCGAAGCGGGCAAATATTACCGGCGCCAATATCAGGAATATTGCCCTGCTGGCCTCATTTTTTGCCGAAGAAAGTGACAATCATGAAGTCAGTCCCGACCATATAGACGCAGCGTTAACCCGTGAACTGGGCAAAACAGGGCGGTTGGCTATTTAATTCGCCGACTCAATATCCCGTGTAAATAACGCATCATGAACAGTGATGACGTACTATTAATTTAGAGGAACGAGTGTGTCTAATTATCAAACTCTGCTCGATGTGAATAATGCGATGAACAAGATGCTGCGCGCCTACGTGAATGAGGACGTAGCAATCCGCTTTGATTTACCCGATGTGGATGCCACGCAGTCCGATGCCGCGATAAGCGTGTTTCTTTATGATATCCACGAAGACCTACAGCTGCGTACTGCAGAATCCCGCGGATTTAATGCCGGCTCGGGTCAGTTATTACCTGGCTGGGTCAACGTGAAGTGCAACTACCTCATTACCTATTGGGAATCAACCGGCCCCGCTACAGATGCCAGTAACCCGGACAGTCAGCCTGACAACCAGGCCATAAAAGTCATGTCCCAGGTTCTGGCGGCATTGATTAACAGCCGTCAGTTACCCGAGATTCCCGGAGCCTATACGCAGGTTATACCCCCCAAAGAAAATCTGAACAGTCTGGGTAACTTCTGGCAGTCGCTGGGCAATCGTCCGCGCCTGTCACTCAACTATTGTGTCACCATACCGATCAGTATGAGGGATATAGGCGAGCAAGTGACGTCGGTTAAATCCTTGTCTGCTACCGTTGAGCCACAAGCGCCCGTTTCTCCGCAGGCTGTTTCCGATGTACTTCGGGAGCAATTGATGGTGGAGCTGGGTGGTGATTATGATGCCCGTCTTGCGGTGAAGCACGTTAATCTGGATGCCTCGCCGGTTGCTACTCAGGATGGGGGTGCGGATGAAATCACTGTATCGTTACGGGTTTCCGGTATAACGCTAGCAGGATATCTCACTCGGATCAATATCGTTTTTGAAAAATGGGAAAATGATGAGGTTACGGTGGTCACACCCGATGGCTGCGGCGTATGTATCAGCACGATTGATAAAACAGAACTGACAGAGAATTAAATTCATTCTGCAGTGGTAAGTGCATTATATCCACCGTCTGTGACCTACTTACCACATTGCCCTCCGACGTCTGCATGGCCTCGCTGATATTATGAACCGTTGTGTCCTCAGTCATCCTGCGTACATTCTGGACAACCTGAAACAGGCACAGCACATGGCAGTGCTATTACTATCTCGCCCCGTATCGCTGCGCTATTCGTGCCGTAAACTGAGTGAACTTATTATCATCCGTATACAGTACTTCTCAGAACTCAGCCGCAAATAATCAAAACCTGAGGGTAATCTTATGCCTTATACCAGTGAACTTAATAAATCAGATAAAAAGAAAACAGAAAAAGAGAATTTTCTTACTAACACAGAAAGTGAAATAGAAATCACCGCTGGGGTTCCATCATCCTTATTTACAGAGAGTTTAAATGAAGAAACTGAAGCCGACCTGGATGAACTGAGGGCACACCTGCAAGCCATTATAAGTAACGCACTGCCTGGATTTTATGAGTTCCAGCAAGCCGGATATAACCTGTTACATCCTAAAATGTTTGATATCGACGCATTGCAGACACGGGTCAATACAATGCAAATGCCAACACTGATACAACCACAGCACAAGCTATTGGAACAGGTCGCCAACGCCTTTCTGGACCGGTTCAGGCTGCTAAGAAAAGAGAATCAATGGTATAACAACTCGCTGGAGCTTATTAAATTTCACCTGGAGGTGAAAAAAGCGGGTTGGGATGATCCACAAAAACGGGATTATTATCAGGCGATTAAGCATGCCAATCGCCTCTGCGGTTATCTTTTAGGTACGCTGGACCTCATAAATCTCTTTAATGAAAAGGTGGAACAGCAGACTTCGCAGAAGACCTTCAGGCAGGCAAGGTATGATTTACTCCTCAATGAACTTCTTCCAGTAAATGCAGATGCGCACAATAATCAATATGCCGCCCAAACGCGTGGAAATCTGACGGGGAATCGGCCTGATAACATAAAATTTAATGCCATCGTGGATTCAGTCACGCTGGATGAAAGGATAGCTCGTGAGAGATTGAGCACTGAAATAGAGAGGCTGTCGACGAGGTTGTTAAGTGGAATTTCACTGACCAATAATTACGCGAAAAAGACAGACGAAGCAGATATAACCCGCGAGATTAAACGCGAAATCGTCATGCTCTGCCAGGTTTTGCAGTCAGTTATCCATGTTGTTCAGGACGCAGGGCAACAGATTCAGCCTGAGGCGCACCCGTTACTTCAGCAAAAAGAGACTCGTACTAAAACAGAAATAGCAAAACGAGAACTGGGAAAAACCTGGAGTACGGTGGGGCAAAAAGTGCAGGGAGCCATAGCCAGTGGGAGAACGCTGTCGGATAAGTTTAACAAAAATAAATACCGCCTTGTGCATGCCTTTCCCGGTTCCGTTACCTCTGATACGAATGGCGACAGTCATAATATAAACACTGCTGTTTTTCAGGTCGGCATAAGGCTGCTTGATACAATACAGCAGGTTACATCTGACATGCACAAAGCTATACAAGCTTCCCGCCCATTACAACAAGCTGTAATGCATTATAGTGAGCTTGATGAGATGTTATCGGGCATGCCGCATAATTCAATTCTGGATGCAAAGTTACGTGCTGAGTCCGGCCGATGGCAAAAAAAAGCAGAAGAGTCAAAGGAACAGCTTCAGCAACTACTCGGAACAATTATGACGCTGTCTGACGAGAAAATGAAACAAAGCTACCTGTCTGCGCTAAGAGATGAATTGCGGGCTGCCACCAACCCGCTGGTCTCAAATAATATGATTCGTGATTTTGATACACAGGTAAAAGCCGCTGTGGAGGATTTATCCGGCATCCAAAAGGCACTGGGCCAGGCGTTGTTACGTCTTTCCTGGCATGGTAAAGCCGGCGGTAAAGAGTTGGATAAACTTACCGTGTCCTGGTTACATCAGCTGAAGGAGATAAAAGACAAGCTCAAAACCGGGATCACGCAGGCAACCGGGCAGTCGATAAACAATTTTTCCCGTCAGGGGATGTTAGCCAGATGGATGGGGGAGTGGAGTGAAGCGGAGAAACAACGCTATCTGGGCACGGTTTCCGCAGAAGGTCGGGCGGTAACCGAAAAGCATTATGACACCGTGTTTTTTGAGGTGGTCCAGCACTATCTTCCCCTGTTATCTAAAGAATCCGATCCGCAAGGAGAAAGACTTCTCGAGCGGCTTCGCCTTGAAATGGGCAATGCCGCTAAAGGTACCACGCTCTACCCTGCGACAATGGCTGATATTCTTGCAGGGATGAAAAGCCGTGAACAGGCAATAAGAGACTGGGCAGAAAGAAAACTGATTAGAGGGGCTTTTCTGGCCCTTTGTCTGGACGGCATTACGCTGTTGCCGAACCTGGCCGCACTTCCACTGCGCTTGCCGGTTAAGTTTGCTGTAACAGGTGCAAAAGTGGCATGGAGAGCCCATAAAGGTCGACATGGAATACGTGGAGGTGAAGGTGATATCTCGGATGAAATAGCCGAATTTGCAAAACAAAGTTACAAAACGGCGGCTGTTAAGATCGTCCTTTCACTCCCCCCCGGGCTGGCAACGACGCTTGGGGTTGCCTCAATTGCATGGAGTGTATATGAGGGTGGACTGGAAGGTGCCAGCAAAAAGATAGCTAAACATATTATCGGGGAAGCACCCTGGCGTGCACTGGATACAGGAATCAGAGAGGTGGCCGAATCTTATGTGACTACAATGATAGATGCTGCGACAACCGAAGAGGAAATCACTTCAGAAAGTCACTTATTGCCGTCACTGCCACAGGCGGATGTTAAGTCGTTCTCTGATGAGCATGATCCGGATACTGACCGCCCCCGTGTTCGACGTAAACGTGCAGTCGCAATGATGGATACTGAACTCCCTCCCTCCCGGACTCCTGAATGGCATAATAACATCCCATCAGACGCGACATTACAGTCAGGGCATTTTGATTTTGATCGAGACATCCGTTATGAAAGGTTATCTGCTGAACAAAAAAAACAAACCTACTTAAATGCCATTAAATTTGTATTGCTTCAGATACAGAATGATGAAGGCTTATCACAAAAAATCCGAGATAATGCCCGCCTGGCCAGAACAGGTTCCAGACTCCTCGTTCGTGCTGATATAGGAGGGCGAACGCTTAATAACACAATATTCCTTCCCGTTACGCCTGGCGGCAAAACAGGGGTGCTTATTCGTCTGGACTCTGAAGTTCCTTATTACTATGTTAATACAGGGAGAGACCTCTTAGAAGATATCAGGTGGGCATTGCCTTTTAATGGGGAAGTGAGACAGATAGAAGAACAAGAGAATCCCGTCATGAAGCGTAAGGTGTATATTCTACACCATAGTGGTCTTGACATTCTTAACTCGATAAGGGCTGATAGAGGTGATTATTTTCGGAGAAATTTTAATTCTAATAATCCAGCAGCGATGGACATAGCCAGTCTTTCAGCAAATCTTGCTGATACGATTGAGGCTGATTATAAGCTAAAAAACCAGACAATCACCAACAAAAAATTAATTTCAAGGGCGATTGCAGGTGCTCACATACCTGCCCCGGTGGCCACTGCAACCAGAATTAATAATAAGCCCGAATCAACCCTGGGTGATTTAACTCCGACAGGCTTTCTGAGGTCATTTTCAAGGCCTTTCGCTGCCCTCGCTAAAGATATGCAAGTAGTGTTAAGCTCCATTGAGGGTGAAACGATACAGGAAACAGAGCAACATGTTCATCAGGCTGAATATATAGGAAGCTGGGTTGATGCTACCGTCGGGGCCGTCACCTCATTCACGCCGGTGGGGTGGGTAATTAATACCGCAGAATCGGCAGCGGGAATTGCTGCTGATTTGGCGGAAGGAAAAGAGCCTGATCCATTGGCGGTTTCTGGCCTGATTATAGGGAGCATTCCTGGCGAGCAAATTGCAGCTAAAGTCGGGAAGTTCTCACGCATAGGCGGTGGTGTTGTTAAATATGGGGTGTTGCTTGGCAATAAAGCGGTCGACCTGGCTATTGTAGGGAGGAGCATTAAGACAGCCGCAGAAACGGGCGACCCTCTTGCCATCTATCAGGCATTTTTGGCCAGCGGAATGAGTGTTGAAAATTCTTATAAACTGACACAAAGCATGTCGTCAAAGCTAAAAATAAGTAAAAAAGCCGAAGGCAGTGCTCAACTGAGTACAACTCAGTCAAATGTTGTTGAGAGGTCGGAGGCTCATGAAAATGGTGAATCAACCTCTCAGGAGCGTTCACCGCAAAATGAGAGTCCAGAGAATGTTCAGGAAGTTGCAGTATATGCAGGTCCTTCCGGCGTAGGCCAGGAGAATTTTGACCGGCCGACTGAGCATCGCATCAAGCTTAATAAACTCACCAAATTTGTGTTAAAAAACAAATTTTCAGGAGTAAGAATTCAGTCTTTTAATCCTAAAACCTCGAGATTTATGGCGGATGATAGTTTCGATCTCGTCCATACCGGCGACAATCTAAAAAGAATCAAGGGAATCATATCCCATGATAAGCAAATCGCTTCCATTAAGGATATGGAAATAAAAACAGATGCGTTATTAAATGAACTTAGAGCTTATAAAGGTGATGATAAAGAAGATATTGATAACAACCTTAGAATTATCAAGTCAGCGTTTGTGGATATAAAGCGAAGTATAGAACACGCTGACCCTGATGTAATGTCTGACATATACATGTTAGTTAAAAGAAATTATAATGCTGAAGATATAAATAATCATTATGGTCTTGCTGATATGCGCTTTTCATTTTCTAATAATGATGTTTCTATTAACTATCTTATTGCCCATCCTTACGTTGTTATAAATAAATACCCTGCATTTAGAGATTACCTGACTAATAATAGCGGCATCACTGCATTAGATTTACAAAAATATAATATAAAAAATGTGGCCAGATATCTTGGATATAAAGCCCTTAAAAGTGATATTAAATATTATGGTTCTATTCCGGGGAACAAAGTGAAGAGTTTTTCCTTCAATGGAGCCAATCCCATTACTCAAAGGTTAGGTTCTAAACTTGAGGGTATCTCTGAATATTTCTCAACCAAAAAACAAACTAACGGCCAGGATCCAGATGCTGAAATGGAGGGGTTGCTTACAAGAAGGAGTGATACCAGTTCAGTTCAAGAGAAAATACAATATCTTAAAGAACAGGTAAGGAGGGAGTTCTTGCCTATTAAGCAGATAGCGGAAATTACCGATGCTCAAGCAGCGTTGGCTATAGAAAAAATAATGGCCGATGAAGAGGCGGAGATTATCTCCCATGATATTATTCATAGCAAAAATAGCAAAAATACTGATATAAGTAATTTTTCACGTGAAGTTATTGCCTCAGTTGACCGGTCATGTCAAAAAGTAAGTTACGTGAAGTCGCTTATTGAACAAGCTGAGTCCCAACCTTTAATAAAATCCGAGTTGAAAGCATTGCTAAATGAAGCCACTGGGTTGAATGATGAGGTGGTTATTGAAATTGACGATGTGCCTGTTTCGGATATATCAGATATGGTCTACAATAGATTTAAAGATAACATCAATACCATGCATAGTTTCCTTTCAAGACAAATATCAGAAGATTATAAATCTTTCGTTTTATTTAAATATAAAAATCCCAATTCATTTAATAAGCCAGATGCTTATGCCTTACCTTATGACAGAAAAAAAAGAATTCTTCTGGCTATGCTCCCCGAATCTCAGCGTCATGGAGGGTTAGTTGATACTGTAGTCCATGAGGCCTCACATAATGCTTCTTACACATTAGACCATACCTATATAGGTAATGTGCGGAGTGAGACAGGTTCATTTCCTTCCTCATTTGATTCATTATATCGTGACCCAAGGCATTTTTATGAGAATGATAGGGTAAGTAAATCGAGTACAAATTATGCATTAGGATTACCCGAAAGTGCTGATCCTACCCAAGAGCAACAAACTCTTGGAAAAGTTCTTTTACAAAACAGCAGGCTTATTAAGTCAGACACGCTTCTGAATGCTGCAGAATATAATGCATATATGATTGATGTTCTCAGTCGGGCAAAAATACAAGATTCACATCTCAAATTCGAAAAAGCCCCATCCAGAAGTAGACGCTCAGCTTCCGGAACAAATTATGAACGAGATAATATAGTTATGCTGGCTTCATTGAAAGTTGCCCTTCCTTCTGGTAATCAAGTTGTAACTGCGTGCGAACAAGAACAGGAAATTACTAAGTCAGAAGTAGAATCAGGCAGAGGTAGTAATAACGGCCAGCCGGCGATAGAGGGCATAATTCCTCCAGTATCTAAAGCGACAGCAGACTTAGAACACTTTGTTGAAATGGCAAAGCTATATGAAGTTAATGAATATAATGGGCCTTATAGGCCATCTGCAGGGGATTTTACAATTAAAAAAGCTGATTCAATTTACATTAACCGAAACGGTGAGTATTTTATTTATGTAAATAATGAGTACTTCCCTTTTAGATATGGCCATGGTGTCCGTGGTATGGATAATAATGAAAAATATAGAGGCAGAATAGGGTTGATAAAGATTGGTAAGCGATATTATAGAATTTACCGTGAACGATGGTGGTGGAGTACGCAGCCATTTCAACCTGACTGATGCGACACGGTGTAGTAGTCAACTAAAACTGACCACTACTTTAGAGTTCTTCCAGTATCGTTCCGATTCATTTGGCGGTAACCCATCATTATACTCATGTGGCCTGAGCGCGCTTTAATACCCAATAATATAGTCCGATATTGAGTGAGCTGCATCCCTAAAGCTTATGTAACAAGTTACCGGTATCCACTCATTCTTCAGGCTCCGTACGAAGAGGTCCACAGGACTATTTCCCCGGCAGTTTCCACGCCGGAGCATATTCTTACTTAGCTGAAAATTGATTTTATTGATTCAGTGTTGCGCGTCTATGGCGAGCTCTTTAGAAAGGAGAAGAGTGACGTTTTTTTGCATTGATTCCAACCAAGGTCATGTTAATTTTTTTGAAGCTTACTTTCCGCTTAAAATCTCAGCCACGCATTATACCTGTGATGCGGCAGGAAAACCCTTCCCCATAGGAATAAGCAACACAACAAAATATTTCACGTGACGTGCCGCTGTTTTAAATTGAACTTATTAATCAGAGTATGGTTTTTAAGAGATATATTAGCATTCATTTTTTATGCAATCATTTTTCCTCATTCTGGCCCATTAGAAATGTATTAAACCCTTTAAACATAATTATATATTTAACTCTATCATTGCGTGTAAGATTAAAATATTCTTCTAGCTCTATCGAGGTTAGTAGAGTTAAAACTTTCATTGACTACAGTCAATAATATTAAGAGGAATATCTATGGATAAGAGTTTATTCGCTGACACCCCATCTGTCACAGTTTCTGATAGCCGCGGCCTGACCCTGCGCACTATTGCCTGCCACCGTCACCCGGACGCACGGCGCGTTGCCGAAACGCTCATTTACAGGCACGCCTTTGACGCCCGCGGCTTTCTGGCGCACAGCGCCGACCCCCGGCTGCACGCTGCCGGACGCGTGAACGTCCGCCACAACACAGCACCCGCCGGCAGCAAAGTCCGCACGCAGGCCGCCGATAGCGGCACCGCCGTCGCCCTGGACGACGCCGCCGGGCGGCTTTTTCTCGCCGTCAGCAGCATCCGCACCGCAGACAACGGCACGCAGGACGGCCGTCAGGCGGTGACCCGCACCTGGCAGTATGAACGCGCCTCTCTGCCCGGCCGCCTGCTCAGCGTCGAAGAGCGGGTTGCCGGCAACGCCGCCCGCGTCGCAGAGCGCTTCGTTTATGCCGGCAACACCGATGCGCAGAAGGCCCTGAACCTCGCCGGGCAGTGCGTCTGCCACTATGATACCGCCGGAATGCTGCAGACCGGCAGCGCGGCGCTTACCGGCGTGCCGCTCTCTGTCACCCGCCGCCTGCTCAGGGATGCGGACAGCCCGGACGTGCACGCAGACTGGCAGGGAGACAACGCCCGCGGCTGGGATGACCTGCTGGACAGAGAACCCTACACCACCCTGACTGCGGCGGACACCACCGGTGCCGTGCTGACCGCCACCGATGCGAAAGGTAATCAGCAGCGTGCGGACTATGACGTGGCAGGGCGGCTGTCAGGCAGCCGGCTGACCCTGAAAGGCGGCGCAGAGCAGGTTATCGTGAAATCCCTGATGTACTCAGCCGCCGGGCAGAAGCTGCGCGAGGTGCATGGCAATGGCCTGGTGACCACGTACACGTATGAGGCGGAGACGCAGCGCCTGACCGGGATTACAACGAAACGTCCGGCCGGACACGCCGCCGGGACAGCGGTGCTCCGGGACCTGCGCTATGAGTACGACGCGGTGGGCAACGTGCTGAAAGTCAGCAATGACGCGGAAGAGACCCGCTTCTGGCGCAATCAGAAAGTAGTGCCGCAAAACACTTATACCTATGACAGCCTGTACCAGCTGGTTCGCGCCACCGGACGCGAGATGGCCGGTGCCGGCCAGCACGGCAGCTCCCCTTCAGCAATGGCTCCCGCTCCCGCAGACGGCTCTGCCTGCACGAACTACACCCGCACATACAGCTATGACAGCGCCGGCAACCTGACGCAGATATGCCATTCCCCGGCCGCGGGCAGCGGGTACACCGTGAGCATCACGGTCAGCGACCGCAGCAACCGGGGCGTGCTGAGCACGCTGACGGAGAATTCTGCAGAGGTGGATGCACTGTTCTCGGCGGGGGGCCAGCAGAAACAGCTGCAGCCGGGGCAGAGCCTTGCCTGGACGGTGCGTAACGAACTGATGAAGGTGACGCCGGTGGTGCGTGACGGCGATGCGTCCGACAGTGAAGGCTACCGCTATGATGGGGGCAACCAGCGCATATTCAAAGTCAGCAGGCAGACAACGGGCAGGAGCGTGCAGACGCAGCGGGTGTTGTACCTGCCGTGTCTGGAGCTCAGGACAAAGGCCAGCGGCGGTACGCAGGGCGAGGAGCTGCAGGTTATCACGGCGGGCGAAGCGGGCCGGGCGCAGGTGCGGGTGCTGCACTGGGTCAGCGGGAAGCCGGCGGATGTAAGTAATAACCTGATGAGGTACAGCTATGACAGCCTGACGTGCAGCAGCGGCCTGGAGGCGGACGGCGACGGGAATATTATCAGCAGGGAAGAGTACTATCCGTACGGCGGTACGGCGGTGCGGACCGCCCGCAACGCGGCGGAGGCGGACTATAAGACCGTGCGGTACTCGGGCAAGGAGCGTGACGCGACGGGGCTGTATTATTACGGGTACCGCTACTACCAGCCCTGGGCGGGCCGCTGGCTGAGTGCGGACCCGGCGGGTACGGTGGACGGACTCAATCTGTTCAGGATGTGCCGGAATAATCCCGTCAGCTATATAGATGCTGACGGAAAAATTCCTACAAATGTCTCTTCCGCATACGATCATATGGCAACTAAGGGCGATGCATGGGAATATGAGCCCGGAATTTCAACCGGTTTTGAGCACATAACGGCTATATCAAATAAGAACATCGAAAGTCTTTCAAAAACTAAAATGACACATGAGGAAAAAAACTTCATGGAAAACTTTATGAATTTAAACTTTCATATTACGCATTTTACTGATAAGGATTTCAGGGATGATAATGGTGACTTGAATATATACTCAAGAAAGCAGCTTCAAAGAAATAAAATTAAATTTAATTTAGGGAATACAGAATTGCTGGATCTTAATTCCTTTGCAACTGACGATTTTGTGTTCTTTGGACTAGAAGCAGGCAGTGAGTTATCAAAGAAAAAGAGCCGATTTGGTAATGTCGCTTATAGGATTCGCCTATCGTCATTGCCGACGACTACCCTAAGTTATTCCCATGCACAGATTGTTGATCTGGGTAATTATGACGTTCGCCCCGTAACAAACCGTCCTGCATGGCTTGCACCTCAGGATAAGGAAATTTTTTTCAATGGTAATATTACAAGAAAAAAAGTTACGGAATTTGTTTTTGTAGGTAAGGATATGCTTAAAGGTATCGGGATGACGATATTGAATGACCTGAGAGAGTTTAGCAGTGAAACCCGAGATAAAGTTCTAAACATGAGATCAGAATCTGAAATAAATGGAGTCATGAACTCTATGCTGCGTCCTCAGATAGCGGTCCCGAATAGTTTAACATTGAAAAAGGGGCAATTTAATGTAAGTTTTTTTGAATCACCCAATACTTCTATGCCGCTATTGCCCTCGAAGACACTTGCTAATGGGCAAAAACATTTCTATATATAGAGTGTGAAATTAATGTCACAAAACATTGTTTCTTTTTAGGTAAGTTTGCACTATTGAAGATATCAATTTTCATATTTTTTCCGGCGGCTAGTTGTCGCCGGTAGTGGATATACTAGTTTTAGGACAACACTTCGAGTTCATACAGGAATTCATTTTAGATATTGTTTCGGCATAAGATAGGCCTTCACGTGCGTTTTCGTACCAATGAGCGTCAAACTCCGTTTAGCGGGGTTTGAGGTCCAATCGTTTAAAAAACCACGTTAAGACGATAATTCATTGTTTAAATTGAAATTTAATGACCTCAGTTCTCTCTTCAAAATATCTTCCGGCAGGGTAAACGTATAGTGATTCAGCATGTTGATATGACCATGCATCAATGGCGAAAGCCGGGCAATATGCTCATCCTCTGGCGTTTCGCCTGTTGAGCGAAGGTGTGAAAGCGCCTCCTGTATATAAAGAGAATTCCACAGTACAACTGCATTAGTGACCAGACCGAGCGCACCCAACTGATCTTCCTGCCCTTCACGGTACCGCTTTCTGATATCTTCACGCTGACCATAACAGATGGCTCTCGCTACAGCATGACGGCCCTCCTGATGGTTGAGCTGGGTCAGGATACGACGACGATAATCCTTATCATCAAGATAATTAAGCAGATACAACGTTTTATTTACTCGTCCAACCTCCATGATTGCCTGCGCCAGCCCTGACGGGCGGGTACTCCTGAGCAGGGAACGGATAAGTTCCGAAGCATGGATCGTGCCCAGTTTGAGGGAGCCGGACGCCCGCATCATTTCATCCCAGTGGCTTTCAATCCTCGGCAGTGCTACACATCCCCGAGCCAGTTCATCCAGTGCACCGTAATGGGCATTTAATGTCGCTGGCTCCGGCCGTGTCCGTCATTATCTCAACCGGATTCAGACCGATCTGTTGTTGCAGTAGCCCTTCCAGGACAAAGACAGAATCCCTCAGCGTCCCAGGGATAACGATACCGTGGAATCCGGAATACTGATCGGAAACGAAGTTGTACCAAGTGATACCGCGCCCGGAACCAAAGTATTTCCTGTTAGGGCCTGAATTGACGGTTTTCACCGGGGTGACAAAGCGCATACCATCCGCTGAAGCTACCTCGCCGCCACCCCAGTGGCTGGCAAGCTCCAGTATGGACTGAAAATCAACCAGACGGGCATTAGCGCTGACCAGCGTTTCTACCCGGAGATAATTCTGTGTTGCCCAACTGAGACGGTGGTGGGTTAGTGCCGGTTTATTGTGCTTTATCAACGGTTCATGCCCGATATTACAGACCTCAGCCAGCAATACGGCACACAGACTGGAGTTAAGATCCTTTGCTCTCGCTTCAGATTCACTGACGTGCGTAAACTCACGGGTAAAACTAGTTCTGGCGGCGATTTCAAGCAACAACTCAGTTAAATCCATCGGAGGAAGGAGTTGCTTCTCAGTCGGGTATAGCGTTCCAGCGCTTCTGTAAAAAACGGGCCGCTGGCCACCACTGGACCTTTACGTAGCTGCTCCGACACCCGCTGCCCCTCGGGGATGTCAAGTAAACACGCCAGTTGTGCTGTCTGCCAGCTGTCAGGCATCGATGCCAGTTTTCGCCTCAGACGACGATTTGCCCGCTCCCGGATTTCGCCAATAATTCGTATCAGCGTGGAGGCTGCTGGCAGTAACACTTTGTACTGAAGTAACCATGCCGTCGCAAAATCAAACACCAGACCTGGCCGTTCATTGCTGAGCCAGACGCGGACATACAGAAGACGTTTCAGCCTGAAAGTCCAAGGAAAATCGCCAAAATCATGATAGCCGTAATGCTGCCTGATCAATGCATGGTGTTCACAACGTGTATTATCCCTCTGTGCGTAACGGGAAAGGATTTCCGGGTGGGGAATACCTAATTGAGCTGCCACATAGAATCGTACCCCTTCAAGGGATCTGCATGAGATCATGCCGAAACGTTTCCAGAAAACGGGCGGTGGTAAGCTGAAGCCGATAAGGATTTTCGGCGTTAAGGCTGAAATACGCTGCCGGCTTGCATGCAGGGCAGGGTAAAGGTTGAGCGCTCCCGCGCCGCCCCTGACAAACCAGAGATAGTGTAAATTGCGGTCACTGAGAGCATTAATGAGAGTCCGGGTCCGCTTTTCATCCGTATTGGCATAACTCAGCCGGGTAGGCTTCTGGTCGAGATATCGTTTGTCAACCGCGAAGCACTGGCGGGAAAATGCCGTCTCAATCTACGGTGTGATGTTCTCGTCATATAGCGATGAGCTTGCAATCAGGAATACCGTCCCCTTCTGACTTGAACAGGTTTTTTGTTCAGGTCAGAAGGGGACGCTGTTTTCTTCACCATGGTCTGTGAGGTGGTCGCACAGTCGCACAGGAAAAGCATAAGAACGAGGGACGCGGGTTTTTTAAATATCCTGTTTTTTTATCTGAATCATATTTATCTTACTTATCTCTCTGGCTGGGGTTCTGATGTAGGACCCCATAATATCCAATGGACTGAGGACATAAAGACGATATCTACTTAAGAACAAAAACCTGTGCATTCCTGTCAGTCATTCCTTTAGGATGTTCTACTTCTAATTTTACTGGTTTACTTAAGGCAGGGTCATAATTATGTACATCCCAGACCATGGATGTGTTTTTTCTGTTATGAATAATAACCCCCGCCTTCACCCCGCCCTGGAGCTCAAGGGTCCAAAGCATATAATCATCATTTATGTTTGTCGTTGCCCACTCTAAATTACCAACACCTTCTTGTCCATTCCATTTAACCGACTGCCCACTTGCCACATCTTTAATAATAAAACCATCCTTCTCAGGTATATATAATAACTCAAATTTACCGTCCCCTTCATTTTCTATGCCAAGTTGAAAATGCTCATTCACATAATATCTGGAACTAAGCCAGGGTTGCACAGAATAATATAATGGCTGTTTTTTATCCGGAAAATACTTGTCAACCAGAGCATAAATAACGGCGGCCGTGTCTGCATCAATGACGCCGTCATAGTTTTCCTGTCGAAAATGGAGCTGGAAGGCCCGGACAAGCAGATGAAGCCCCGAAGCGGTTGTTGCGCCGGAGACGTCATAGCCGTATGTCTTCAGCCTGGCAATGATATCCTCATCAGACGGCATTCCGCCGGCGGTAAACTGCGCCAGATAAGCTGAACGGGTGTTATCGTCATACCATGCCCCGACTCCGGCCTCATACAGTGTTTTCCACGGGAACGCAGCCCCGGGGTCACTTTTTCTGTCCGGCGCAATATCGGAATGCCCCACGACGTTCACAGGGCTGATGTCCGGGTACCGCTGGAGGATATTGATTGCCAGAGCTTTGATTGCGTCAATCTGAACCGGGTTATAGGGAGGAAAAACGAACAAGCCGTCATTATCACTGGCCAGATTAACCACCTCAATTCCGATGGCGGTGTCGTTAAGGTTGCTCCGCCCGGCCCAGGAGCTGACCCCGGCATGCCAGGCGCGTTCGTTTTCATCAACCAGGTTAAAAACACGCATGTCGTTAAAACCGGCTGCAATGTACGTTTTGTCGTCCGGGTCCGGGACCAGGTAATGCGCACTCACGGTGCCGTCACTGGCAAGCGCCCGCACAGATGCGGCGAAATCAATGGCGGTATAGTGCATGACAAGAAAACGCACACGCCGGTTAAAACCCTTTACAGAGCGGTAGCTGTTATAATCAATCTGGTACATTTGTTAGTTCTCCGTTTGTGCGGGAAATCCGGCGTTAGCCCAGCGGGCTTTCAGATATTCAACAACCTGCTGCGTCTGCGGCTCTCTCAGGAACATGTGGCGGAACAGCATGCAGCCGCCCACGTCAGTCAGGGAATCATTCAGGTCAAGCTGCCGGGTGATTTCGGGCACACCGCCTTCAGCCGTCCAGTCAGGTTCAGCGGCTGACGGGGTACCGACTTTGTAAAGTGCCATGCCGATATACAGTGCAGTACCGGTGCCTCTGACGGTATCGGCCCACCACCGGGTTATCACATCATACTTGGCGACTTCGCGGGCAAAGGGCCAGTAAACCTGGGGCGCGATATAATCAATGATGCCGTCAAGCACCCACTTGCGCGTGTCCGCATACGCCGAATCATAGTTTGGGCCCCCGGCCTGCGTGTCTGACCCCAACGGGTCATCCGCCCTGTTCCGCCACACGCCGGCAGGGCTTACACCGAAACTGACATCGGGTTTAATGGCCTTAATCCGCCGGTGACAGCCGTCCACCAGGGAATACGTATTGTTTCTTCGCCAGTCGCCTTTAGTGATAAAGGCCTGACCGTACTTCTGCCAAGTGGCGTCATCGTCCAGCGGGGAGTCCGCGGATTCGTAATAGAAGTAATCATCGAACTGGATACCGTCGACGTCGTACCGGGTGACGATCTCCTCAACGATACCGGAGACCCACGCCTGAACTTCCGGAATACCGGGGTCAAGAACAAAACGGTTATACGCGACGCCGGTCCATTCAGGATGCGTTCTGTAGACGCTGGGCGCAGAATCGGGATACGAGTTATTCAGTTCATCGACGGTGGCATCGCGGATATTCATTGAGATGCGGTACGGATTTACCCAGGCGTGAAGCTCAATGTTTCTGGCATGAGCCTGTTCAACCGCCCAGGCAAGGGGATCGAAGCCGGGATTTTTGCCCAGCGTCCCGGTCAGGTATTTTGACCAGGGCAGTAAGTCTGATGCATAGAGCGCATCAGCACAGGGAACCACCTGAAATATCACGGCGTTCATGTTCATGGCCACGATGTCGTCAAGAATACCGGTCAGTTCTTCTTTCTGACGTTTAACGCGCGCAGCGTCATCCTGGGCAGTGAGTGAGGAGGCGGAAGGCCAGTCCAGATTGATAACGCTGGATACCCAAGTAGCGCGCATTTTTCCGTTTTGCATAGGATTACCTTCTTTAGGTGGGGTCTGTTTATTAACCTCCTGCATGAGTAAATAAAAGATAAACGGAATGCCAGCCAGGTGTCAGTTTTACTGATTTTAGTGAGTGCTTTCTGGTTTTAGGAAAATTAAGACCATTAAGTTTCAATTTAAATAACGAATTGGTTTCTTAGCGTTGTTTTTTACATCATTGGACCTCAAACTCCTTAGCATATTTGGAAATCTATTGGCAAATGAGTTATTAACATGCCGTTTAGGCTGTTATCGTATAAAGAATTCACGAAGATCATCGAGAATAGCAGCGTGACACGGGACACAATAAAAAGGATGAATCAGGATAAATGGTCAGTAAGGCATTGAATTTAAAATAAATTACATTTTGTCGCCGAGGACGGTTACGTCTGTGCCTTGGGCAGCCGCCGCTGGTTAGCGCGCCAGGGACTGTCTGTGCTGGTGCAGGCATTGATAACGCCAAGGTCAGCAACCCCGCCCCATATTCTCACCATTACCACCGATCGCTACGATGCAGACCAACAGCAGCAGCTACGGCAGGAAATAGTTTAAGCGATGGCTATGGTCGCGAACTGTAAGGTGCGCAGCGCGTCGCAGCCGGTGAAAGCTGGCGACGGGCTGAAGATGGCGCGCTGGTGGTCAATGTGGCTGGATCGCCAGCGGTTATGCATGCGGCAGAGCGCTGGACAATTTCCGGGTGAACGGAATATGACGGTGGTAAGGATTTATCACCCCTTTTTTCTCAATGACTGGCGTTATATCAGTGATGACAGCGCGCGAGCCAGTCTGTTTGCAGATACCTCATCAGGACGGGAGTATCAGGTAGTCACTGCACAGGGCTATCTACGACAGAATTTCTATGCCCCATGGTTCATCGTCCGCGCGGATGAAAATGATACGGCCGAGGTTACTGCAAGCTGATCATTTGCAGGATCTCCTTTATTTATTATTTGGTTGATTATTGGTCTTTTTTCTGCCTGGGGCGGAGTGGTGAGATATCTGATGGATATGCAGGGGCGGAGAGGAAGTTGGAGCTGGATGGATGTTTCTAGCCAGATAGTGATTTCCAGTTTTACCGGTTTACTCGGTGGCCTGCTCAGCTTTGAAACCGGCAGCAGCAGCTATATGACTTTTGCCATCGCAGGTCTGTTTGGCTCATTAGGTAGCACGGCACTGCATTATCTCTGGCGCCGTTTTATGGGAAATACGGAGAAAAATTGTGGATAAGTTCGCTTTCAGTCAGCTAAGCCTCAGAAATCTGCATGGAGTCCATGCAGATCTGACCAGGGTTGTGCACCTGGATGAGAATGATACGGCGGCAGAGGTGACCGGACAGACGGCTCCGGACAGTCATGCCCGAAACAGAGGAGCCCGGAAATGAAACAGCCAGCCAGCCAGCCGGACACGCACCGCCGCACGCCGTCAGTGACGGTCACAGACAGCCGTGGCCTGACCGTGCGCGATATCGCGTACCACCGCCATCCGGACACCCCGCACCTGACGGAGGAGCGCATCACCCGCCACCGGTACGACGCCCGCGGACACCTGACGCAGAGTGCAGACCCGCGCCTGCATGACGCCGGGCGGGCAAACTTCACGTACCTGACGGGCCTGGCCGGAGGCGCCCTGCGCACCGTCAGCGCAGATGCCGGCACCACCCTCACCCTGAGCGACGTCGCCGGCCGGCCGTTCATCGCGGTCAGCAGTATCCGCACCGCTGACGACGGCACGGATGACAGAAGTCAGGCCGTGACCCGCACCTGGCAGTATGAGGATGCGGGGCTTCCCGGTCGTCCGGTCTGCATCACGGAGCAGCTCAACGGCGAAGCCGCCCGCATCACGGAGCGCTGCGTGTATGCCGGTCATACTGACGCGGAGCAGGTCCTGAACCTCGCCGGACAGTGCGTCAGCCATTACGACACCGCCGGACGGGTGGAGACTGGTAGCATGTCCCTGACCGGCGTGCTGCTCTCCGTCACCCGCCGCCTGCTGAGGGACGCGGACAGCCCGGACGCCGTGGCGGACTGGCAGGGTGAGGATGCGTCAGCGTGGAACGACCTGCTGGATGGTGAAGCGTATACCACCCTGACCACGGCCGATGCCTCCGGGGCGCTGCTGACCACCACGGATGCGGCGGGCAACGTGCAGCGCAGTGAATACGATGTGGCGGACCAGCTCCGCGGCAGCCGGCTAACGCTGAAGGGGGGCACGGAGCAGGTTATCGTCAGGTCGTTGACGTACTCCGCCGCCGGACAGACGCTGCGTGAGGAGCACGGCAACGGCGTGGTGACCACGTATACGTACGAGGCAGAGACCCAGCGTCTTACCGGGATTAAAACAGAACGTCCGTCCGGCCACGCCTCCGGCGCGAAGGTGCTGCAGGATCTGCGTTACGGGTACGACCCGGCGGGCAACGTGCTGAGGGTCCGCAACGACGCGGAAGAGCCCCGCTTCTGGCGCAACCAGAAAGTGGTGCCGGAGAACACGTACGTCTATGACAGTCTGTACCAGCTGGTCAGCGCCGCCGGGCACGAGATGGCGGACGCCGGTCAGCAGGGCAGCAGTTTGCCTTCCGCGGCCGTCCCCCTTCCCGCCGACAGCGATGCGTATACAAACTATACCCGTACTTATACCTGCGACAGAGGCGGCAACCTGACGCAGATACGTCACAGCGCTCCGGCCACGAACAACAGCTACACCACGGATATCACCGTAAGCGACCGCAGCAACCGGGGCGTGATGAGTACGCTGACGAAAAACCCCGCAGACGTGGACGCGCTGTTCAAGACGGGCGGGCAGCAGACGCAGTTGCTGCTTGGACAGGCCCTGAGCTGGACGCCCCGGGGTGAGCTGAACGGCGTTTCGCCGGTTATCCGAGAGGGAGAGAACAGTGACCGTGAGCACTACCGCTATGACGGCGGGGGCCAGCGCATCATAAAAGTGCGCACCCGACGGCAGGGCAACAGCACCCACACGGAGAGGACGCTTTACCTGCCCGGACTGGAAATTTATACCCGTCACCAGGACGGAGAACTGAAGGAGGCGCTTCACCGCCTCAGCGCGGACAACATCCAGGTTCTGTATTGGGAAGCCGGCAGGCCTGACAGTATCGAAAACAATCAACAGCGCCACAGCTACGGCGACATCATCAACAGTAGCGGGTTGGAAGTGGACGGCCAGGGGGAGATCATCAGCCGGGAGGAGTATTATCCTTACGGCGGCACGTCCGGACGGGCGGCGCGCAATAAAACGAAGGCGGATTACAAAACCGTCCGCTACTCGGGTAAGGAGCGTGATGCGACGGGGTTGTATTACTACGGCTACCGTTATTACCAGTGCTGGGCGGGCAGGTGGCTGAGCAGCGACCCGGCGGGCACCGTGGACGGGCTGAATCTGTTCCGCATGGTCAGGAATAATCCAGTGGGATTATGGGATGTTGCGGGGTTGGCTCCTTTACAACCAAATACTGGAAACAGTGGGGTAGTAAAGGGATATATGGGTATATCGAAATGTGACGCAGATATTTCAAGTGTGAATGAAATGCAGTTTTGGAATAGGGTTATAAGTTTTAATGATTTTTCCCCTGACAGTATAGATAACCAGCTGATTAACAGGCTTGGTAAGTTCAGACATGTGGTGCATGCTGTTAACTTTGGAGATGTGTCTGAAGATGATGTTGGTATGTTATTGACCGAGCATGGAGAGTTAACCGAGTATCTTATTAAGTCTGACAAACTCACACCTGAACTCGAACGAGATATGAATGAAATTAATCGGCTGATGGAGGTGCTGCCGACTACCAATGGTACCGCATTATATCGTGGTGTGAGAAATTCTGTAGATAAGAGGTTTTTATCAATGTTGGCTGATGGCATTCATAAAAATAATGATGTTTATTTTAAAACAACCAGTTACCTCTCATTCTCTGAAAGCCCATTCATAGTTAAGAATTATATTACTGATGCGGTGGGAAATACAGCAAAAGATGGGTTGTTATTTGTTAATGAGAAATCCACAGGCGCTGCCCGTGCTATTTCTTTCTATTCACCAAATTCTAGTGAGGCAGAGGTTTTATATCCTCTGGATAAATATTTTAAACTTAAGCATGCAACTCAGCTTAAACTGGAGAAAGGTCCGATATGGAGAATTAAACTTTCTGAAGTTCATGGTGTTAATCAATATGATGATGCAAAGGTATTTGACTTTTGGGGTAAGCCAATTCGACTTACTGGCGGTCTCGGCGCAGGGTGAGAGTAGGGGTTTGGGGGTAGCTTCAGCCTTTAAATCAGGCTGCTGCTGACCGGGCGCCAGTCTCGCTGATGGGGGAAAGCTCATAATGTCCGCGTTAAGATAAATTAAGGATATGGTGCTTTAACTGGCGCCTCACGACGCATCGGGATCTTTCAGTTTCTGATTTAATTTGTGAATAAACTGGTCATTAAATGCTTGTGCATGGCGACGTGAACGTTGCGAGGAATCTACGGGGAAAAAGGAGCCTTGTCGTTGACCTGTTTTAACAAATCGTTTTTTATCTGGTCGTTGATAAACTGGCCGAATCGGCGCTCGTCTCGTTCCGAAATGTCTGTCTCAGGTGCGTTATGTTGAGAGTGAATACTCTGCGCGCCTGTAGACGAATGCGCTCCATTCCGAGTTAATTCGGGGTTATTTTCCGGATTCTGCATCCAGTGATCGTCGTGAAAATTGCTGAACTCTTCCTTGGTAAACTGAAACTGCTGACCGCGAGGTACGACAGCGGGGGCGGGCAAAGCTGAAGGCTCCGGCGCTCCGCTTTTATCGGCCCTTTCTGGAAAGGCTTCATAACCAGCTTGTGCGCTCTGGCGGCGCCCAAAACGGTGGCATGAGCGGCGGGCAGCGCCGTCATGTGACTTTTATGCTCTCCCTTTTTAACGTATGAATCAGCGAGCTTGCTTGCCATTTGTCTGTGCATGGTCTGATTCTGAAAACGTTTAAGATCTTTATCGAGCGATTTTGCTTCTGCTTTAGGATCCTGCCCAGCCGTATGCTTTAACTCGAGCGAGTCAGCGTTAGACGCTGGCGGCTCCTTTACCTCAGGCAGATATCGCGCATTCTGAAGCACCACCAACTCCGTTTCGGAAAAAGATCGTAATAACATCCTGGCATCACCGTTGCGTGCCACCACTGAACAGCTGAAGGGGCTGCCGCCAACATTGATTCAGACTGCAGAGCTGGATGTGTTACGTGATGAAGGTGAAGCGTTCGGTCGTAAGCTGGATGCAGCAGGCGTGCCGGTTACCGTGACGCGCTACAATGGCATGATTCATGATTACGGTTTGCTGAACGCGTTAAGTCAGGAACCCACG